>Ga0160442_100129_pt1 | contig 76864 bp, 75 predicted proteins | sample HID1971M_E1MG_FD_108252 | JGI IMG/M metagenome (GOLD analysis project Ga0160442, IMG submission 108252) | Enriched millipede-associated microbial communities from UW Madison campus, WI, USA - HID1971M_E1 MG | ecosystem: Host-associated > Arthropoda: Insects > Digestive system > Unclassified ... | reverse complement strand
TGGCTCACGGGCACCACGGTCGACGGTTTTCCTGACGGTGGAGTATCCGATAAAACCGGTCAGCCGTGTTCGGTATTCGAGACGGTCGGGACGAACCGTTGACACCCCTCTTCCGGACACCTACGTTCCTGCGCACCGGGTCGGACGACCGCGGCGCCGAGAGGCGGTGCGGTCGGACGTCCCGGGTGGTCACGAGCTCCGACGCGAAGCCCCGGCTCGTCGGACGGCAACCCCCAGCGCGGGTGGGTGCCCCGGGTGAGGACCAGGCCGGCCGTCGCCGACGGCACGGCAACACGCGACCCCCGCCCCGGCGGGGAGCAGGAGAGGACGAGCATGCACCGCGACGCCATCACCGTGCGCCCCCTGTCGTCCCGGACCCGGCACGTGCCGTCCGACTCGCCGCTGTCCACCCCGGCGTGGTGTCGACGCCGCTGATCGCGGCCTGATCGTCCGCCGCCCCGCGACGGACGGCCCTCCTCGACGCCCGGCGCCCGCCGGGCCAGGCCGCAGACGGCCCCCGCCCGCCGGTCCCGGCGGGCCTTCCTCCCGTGCCCCCGGCGGCGGTGCGCACCCGCAGGTCCACGACCCGCGCCCGAGTGCGCCCGCCCGCCGCGCCCTGATCGGAGCCGACGTGCCGTACCCCCTGTCCTCCACGCCCGCCACGCCCACCACGCCCAGCACCCCGTCCCCCCTCGTCGTCGGGGTCGACCTCACGGCGGCCGGCGCCCGCCCCGGCGTGCACCGGGCGCGCGGCATCGTGCAGCCCCGGTCGTTCGACGGGGAGCGCTTCGTCCAGCTCGTGCGCACCGCCGACGACGGCGGCCTCGACCTCGTCACCCTCGACGAGGGCTTCCTGCTGCACCCGGGCCGGCGGCAGGTGACCGGGCGGCTCGACGCCGCCGTCGCCGCCGCACGGGTGGCGCCGCACACGAAGCGGACCGGGCTGGTCGCCGCCGTCGACACCGCGCACGTGGACCCGGCGCACGTCGCCCAGGCCGTCGCCCGCGTCGACCAGGCGAGCTCCGGCCGAGCCGGGTGGCAGGTCGGGCTCCCCGCCGGCGCCGTCGTCCAGGACGACGCGTGGGCGGAGCAGGCCCGCGGCGTCACCGCGCAGGTCGTGCGGCACTGGGACGGGCTCGCGGCGGGCGCCACGGGTGACACGGACGGCGCCGTCGCCGTCGACGACGAGGGACGCTTCCGCGTGGACCACGACGGCATCCGGTTCGCCGTGCGCCGGCACCGTCCCGCCGAGGGCCGGCCCGTCGACGGGCACCGGGGCGCCGGGACCCGGCAGGGCCGGCCGCCCGTCGTCGTCTCGGCCCGGAGCGAGGCCGCGCTCGACCTCGCCGCCCGGACGGCGGACGTCGTGCGCGTGGCCGCCACCGCGCCGGCGCGCGCGGTCCGCCTGCGCTCCCGGCTGCGCGACGCGGCCGAGGCGGCCGGCCGCGACCCCGACACGCTGCGCGTGCTCACCGAGGCCTACGTGGTGCTGGCGGAGGACCGGGCCAGCGCGCAGGCGCGGCTCGAGCTGGTCGAGGCGCTGGAGGGCCCGGAGATCTCCGGCGGGCTGCTCGTGGTGGCCGGCACGCCCGACGACCTCGCCGAGACCATCGTCGACTGGCGGGACGCCGGCGCGTCCGACGGGTTCCTGCTGCGGCCCTCGTCGCTCGGCCCCGACCTGGACGCCCTCGTCGACGGCGTGCTCCCACGGCTCCTGCGCGACGGCGTGCGGGCCGTGGCGTCCCCGGCGCCGCGCACGCTGCGCGCGACCCTCGGGCTGCCGGACGCGGGCCCCGCCCCTGCCGACACCGCCGACACCGCCGTCACCGCCGACGCGGTCGGGGACGTTGCCCCCGCCCCCGTGCACGCCCGGCCGCGCGCCCGCGCCGCCGATCCCCGGCTGGTGCGCGCGTGACCGCACGACCCGACGCCCGCCGCGTCCGCCCCGCTGCCCCCGTCGCCCGCCGCGACGCTGCCCGCCCCCTCGTGACCGGAGGCCCCCGATGACCGTCACCGACGCACCGCGCATCCGCCTCTCCGGACCTGCCGCCGGACCTGCCGCCGACCGGCGAGCTCGACGTCGGGCCGATCGCGAGCGAGAGCTCGCCGCGCCCCACGGCTGGCTGAGCCTGGCCGGCTTCCACTGGCTGCCGTTGCGGCCGGAGCCGCTGCCCGGCGTGCCGGGGCTGTGGCTCGCCGACGACGCCGGTGCGCACCTGCGGCCGGGGGAGACCGACGGCCCCCGGGTCGACGGTCCCGAGCTCGCGGACGGCGCGTACCACGGCGACGTCCCCGAGGGCGGAAGCGTCGTCCTGGGCACCTTCCTGCCGGCCGGGCGCGAGCCCGTCGACGGCGCCGACGCGGACGGGCAGGCGGCGGAGGGGGCGCCGGCCGGCGAGACGGCGGCGGTCGCGATCGAGCTGGTGCGGCGCACCGGCCGCCTCGCGATCCGGCTGCGCGACCCGCACGCCCGCACCCGCCTCAACTTCGCCGGCGTGCCGGCCTTCGACCACGACCCGTCGTGGGAGGTCGACGCGCCTGTCCGGCTGTACGACGCGCCCCGCGCGCTCGTGGTCGGGGCCGCCCGCCCCGGCCTGGTGCACCGGCTGCAGGCGGTCGGCGAGCTCGACCTGACCCGCGGCGACCGGACCGTCACGCTCGTGCTGACCGGCGGGCCCGGCGGCGCCCCGACGCTGTTCTTCAGCGACGAGGCCCCCGGCGTCGCGCCGTGGCGGGTCGCGCGCCCCGAGCTCCCGAGGTCCCTGACCCCGGGCGGCTCGGGGGTCGCGCGCCTCGACCTCAACGACGCCGTCAACCTCCCGTACGCGTTCAGCGACCACGGCACCTGCCCCGCCCCGCCGCCGGGCAACCACGTCCCGTTCGCCGTCACGGCGGGGGAGAGGGCGCCGCGATGACCGTCACGACGCCGGGCACCCGGACGCCGGCGCCCGCGGCGCCGGCTCGGGACACCCCGGCCACCCCGTACTCGGACCTGCGCATCGTCCCGGCCCGCCACCCCGGGAGATGGGTCGCGACCGCGGGGGTGGCCGTGCTGCTCGCGATGGTCGTCAGCTCGCTGCTCACCAACGACCGGTGGGAGTGGGACGTCGTCGCGCAGTACCTCACCTGGCCCTCGATCCTGTCCGGCGCGTGGGCGACGATCCGCCTGACGGCCGCCGCGTCGGTGGTGGGTTTCGCGCTGGGCACCGTGCTGGCGCTCATGCGGCTGTCGCGTTCGCCGCTGCTCGTCGGGGTGTCGTGGGCGTACACGTGGGTGTTCCGCTCCGTGCCCCTGCTGCTGCAGCTGTTGCTCTGGTACAACCTCGCCTACCTCTACCCGCACCTGAGCCTCGGAGTCCCCTTCGGCCCCGGGCTCCTCTGGTTCGACACCCTCGGCGTCATCGACAAGTTCGGCGCCGCCATCCTGGGCCTGGGGCTCTCTCAGGCCGCGTACTCCGCCGAGATCGTGCGCGCCGGCATCCTCAGCGTCGACCAAGGGCAGCAGGAGGCCGCCGCCTCGCTCGGCATCCCGCGCCGCCGCCAGGTGACCCGCATCGTGCTGCCGCAGGCGATGCGCTCGATCGTGCCGACGGCCGTCAACGAGGTGATCGGCCTGCTCAAGGGCACCTCGATCGTCTACGTCCTCGCGTACGGCGAGCTGTTCTACATCGCGTCCGTCATCTACGGCCGCAACGGCAAGGTCGTGCCGCTGCTCATCGTCGCGGCGATCTGGTACCTGGTGCTCACCACGCTGATCACGATCGTCCAGTACTACGTGGAGCGGCACTACGCGAGGGGCGCCGTGCGCACCCTGCCGCCCACGCCGCTGCAACGGCTGCGCTGGTCGTCGGCCGTCGCGGTGGCCCGCCTCACCGGCCGTCCGGTGCCCCCGCACGTCCCGCCGGCGTTCGCGGCCCGCGCCCGGGTCGGCGTCCTCACCCGGACCGCCCGCACCTCGGGAGGCCCCGCATGACCGCCACGGCCCCCGGCACCTCCGCGCGCGCCGTCCCCCGCACGACGTCGCACGACGGCGCGGCGGGCCGGGTCGAGGTGCACGGCCTGCGCAAGAGCTTCGGCACCCTCGAGGTGCTCCGCGACGTCGACCTCACCTTCGAACCCGGCACGGTCACCGTCGTCCTCGGGCCGTCGGGCTCCGGCAAGTCCACGCTGCTGCGCGCGATCAACCACCTCGAGAAGGTCGACGCCGGCTTCGTCACGGTGGACGGCGACCTGGTGGGCTACCGACGCCGTCGCGGCCGCCGGGGCGACGTGCTGCAGGAGCTCAAGGAGCGGGAGATCCTCGGGCAGCGCACCCGCATCGGGTTCGTCTTCCAGAGCTTCAACCTGTTCCCCCACCTCACCGTGCTGGAGAACGTCGTCGAGGCACCGCTGTCCGCGCAGGGCCGCCCGCGCGCCGAGGTGGAGCCCGAGGCGCGCGACCTGCTCGCCCGCGTCGGCCTCGCCGACAAGGCGGACGCGCGACCTCGTCAGCTGTCCGGAGGGCAGCAGCAGCGCGTCGCGATCGCCCGCGCCCTCGCGCTGCGGCCCGGCGTGCTGCTCTTCGACGAGCCCACCTCCGCCCTCGACCCCGAGCTCGTGGGGGAGGTGCTCGAGGTCATCAAGGACGTCGCGAGCACCGGCACCACGCTCGTCGTCGTCACCCACGAGATCGGCTTCGCCCGCGAGGTCGCCGACAACGTCGTCTTCATGGACGGCGGGGTGGTCGTCGAGCAGGGGCCGCCCGACCAGGTGCTCTCCCGCCCGCGCCACGACCGCACCCGTGCCTTCCTCGACAAGGTCCTCTGACCCCGACGCCCTCCGACACCCCTGACCTCCCGCCCAGGCCGTACACCCCTCCCAGGAGACACCCGTGACCGCACCGACCCGCCGAGCCCGCGTGCTCGCCCTGCTCGCCGCCGTCCCCCTGCTGGCCCTCACGGCCTGCGCCGGCGTGAGCACCACCGCCCCCGAGGCGGCCGGCGCCGCCGACGGCGCCGACGCCCCCGCCGGCACCAGCTCCGAAGGCGCGGCCGCGGCCGGCCTCGAGGTCAGCACCAGCCCCGACCAGGACCGGATCCGCTCCACCGAGTCGGCCGAGGCCGTCGGCCTGCTGCCGGCGGCGTTCGCGGACAAGGACGAGCTCGTCGTCGCCGTGAGCGCCGGCGCGGCCCCGCCGCTCGGCTTCTTCGCCGACGACGACACGACCCCCATCGGCAACGAGACGGACATCGCGCAGCTCGTCGCCGACGGCCTCGGCAAGGACCTGCGCCTCGAGGTCAAGGCCTGGGCCGACTGGCCCCTGGCCCTCCAGTCGGGCGACGTCGACGCCGTCATCTCCAACGTCACCGTGACCGAGGAGCGCAAGGAGACGATCGACTTCTCCTCCTACCGCAACGACGAGCTGGGCTGGCTCACCAAGGCCGGGTCCGACGTCGCGGAGATCGCCGAGCGGAAGGACGTCGCGGGGCTGCGGGTGGGCGTCGGCTCGGGCACCAACCAGGAGAAGATCCTGCTCGAGTGGAACGACCAGAACGTCGCCGAGGGGCTCGAGCCCCTCGCCGGCGGGCAGCCGGAGTACTACGAGCAGCTCTCCGACGTGCTGCTCGCCCTGAAGTCCGGCCGCCTCGACGTCTACGTCGGCCCCAACGCCTCCCTGGCGTACCAGGCCAAGATCGCGCCCGACGAGCTCGCCGTCGTCGGCACGCTCAACGGCGGCTGGCCCGACACCGCGCAGATCGCCGTCGCGACCAAGAAGGGCGACGACCTCGCGCCCGCCGTCACCGCGGCCCTGCAGCAGGCCTTCGACGACGGCACGTACGCCCAGGTGCTCGAGCGCTGGGGGCTGGAGACGGAGGCCGTCGAGAAGCCCGAGACCAACCCGCCGGGCCTGCCCAAGACGGAGTGACGGCTCCGGCCGTCCGCGCCCGCCGTCGACCCGCCCCCGAGCCCGACCCGAGGAGTGAACGTGACAGAGAACGCCACGCCGGCCGCCGTCGCCGCGCCAAGGCCCGCGAGCCGCCCGCGCCCCGCCCGCCCGGCGCCCCGGCTGACGGCGGACCTGCGCGGCCTGCAGGCCCGCGCACGGGTCGCCGCCCGCTACGGCGTCCCGCCCGAGGACGCGGACGACGCCGCACCCGGCGTCGCCTCCGCGCTCACCACAGCGCTCGCCGCCGTGCCGGGCGGCGGGCCCGCGGTCCTCGACGTCCAGCTGGGGCACCGCTCCGTCCGGGCCTTCCTGCCCCGGCCGCTGGAGGCGTGGGTGCTGCCCACCGTGGTGGCGGCGGCGCAGTCCGCACCGTCGTCGTCGAACCTGCAGCTGTGGAGCGTGGTCGCGGTCACCGACCGGGACCGCCTGGCCCGGGTCGCCGCGCTCGCCGGGCACCAGGAGCACGTGCGCGACGCGCCGCTGCTGCTCGTGTGGGTGGCGGACGTCGCCCGTGCCCGGCAGCTGGGCGCGCAGGACGGCGTCGAGCTCGACGCCGCGGGCTACCTGGAGACGACGGTCGTCGCGTTCCTCGACGCGGCGCTCGCGGCGCAGAACGCGGTCGTCGCGGCCGAGTCCCTCGGCCTCGGCACCGTCTACGTCGGGGCGGTGCGGAACCACCCCGAGGACCTCGCGGCCGAGCTCGGCCTCCCGTCCGGCGCGGTCGCCGTCGTCGGGCTGGCCGTCGGGCACCCCGACCCCGACCACGCCCCGCGCGTCAAGCCGCGCCTGCCCCAGGACGCGGTGCTGCACCGCGAGACCTACGACGAGGGACGTGTCGCGCACGTCGCCGACTACGCGCCGCGCATCGACGCCTTCTACCGCGAGGAGCGGCTCGACGGCTCGTGGTCGCGACGGGTCGTCGACCGGCTGCGCGGCGGCGGCTCGCTCAAGGGCCGCGAGCGCCTCCGCGAGGCCCTCACGGCGCTCGGCCTGCCGTCGCGCTGACCGCCCGCGCGCGCCACGTCCGACGCGCACCACCCGCACCACCCGCACCACCTGCGACCTGGAGACCACCATGACCGACCCCGCCCGGGTGCCCCTGTCCGTCCTCGACCTCGCCCTCGTGCCCGAGGGGCGCACGGGTGCGCAGGCGGTGCGCGACGCCGTCGACCTCGCCGTGGACCTCGACCGGCTCGGCTACCGCCGGGTCTGGTACGCCGAGCACCACCTGTCGCCCGGGGTCGGCTCCGCCTCGCCCGCCGTGCTCGCCGCCGCCGTCGCCGCCCGCACCGAGCGCATCCGCGTCGGCTCGGGGGCCGTGCTGCTGAGCACCACGAGCCCGCTCGTCGCGGCCGAGCAGTTCGGCACGATCGCCGCGCTGCACCCGGGGCGGGTGGACCTCGGCCTGGGCCGGGCGTTCACGCCGCCGCAGGGTGGCGGGGCACCGCGCCCCGCTCCCGCCCCGGGCGGACCGCGCGTCGTCGACGGGCTGTACGTGCCGCCCGCGCCGCCGACCGCGGGGGACTCGGCGCTGCGCGAGCGCGCGCTCGCCCAGGCCGCCGTCGTGGGCGCCTCGCGCACCCCCGCGAGCTTCCGCGCCGAGGTCGAGCTCGTGCTCGGGCTGCGGGCGGGGTCGTACGCCGACGACGGCGGCCGCCGGTACGTGTCGCCGCCCGTGCAGGACGCCGCGTTCGACCTGTGGGTGCTCGCCTCCTCCGGCGGCGAGAGCGCCCGCGTGGCGGGGGAGCTGGGTCTGCCCCTGGCGGCGAACTACCACGTCAGCCCGTCGAACACCCTGGAGACGGTCGCGTCCTACCGGGCGGCGTTCCGGCCCGGGGTCATCGCCGAGCCGTACGTCGTCGTCTCCGCCGACGTGCTCGTCGCCGACACCACCGGGCGGGCCCGCGAGCTCGCGGCGCCGTTCGCCGACTGGGTGCTGTCCATCCGACGCGGGGCGGACGGTGCGATCGCGTACCCCCGCCCGGCCGACGCCACGCCCTGGGCGGAGCGCCCCGAGGCCGAGCGCGCCGTGGTCGCCGACCGGGTGGACACGCGCGTCGTCGGCGACCCTGCGACCGTCGTGGAGCGCCTGGAGACCCTGGCCCGTGTCACCGGCGCCGACGAGCTGCTCGTCACCACCGCCACGCACGACCCCGCCGACCGGCGCCGGTCCTTCGGGCTGCTGGCCGAGGCCTGGGCCGGCACCTCCGCGCCCCGGCCGCACACCGCCGGCGACCCCCGTACCCCCGCACTGACCGCCTAGGAGGAACTCATGACCATCACCAGCCCCGACCTGCAGAACCCCACGGCCGCCGGCGTCAAGGTCCAGGACGGCGCCCTGCTGGTCGACGTGCGCTCGGCCACCGGCCGCGCCTCGTCCGGGGCCATCCCGGGCGCGACCGTCGTCGACCGCCACGACCTGGACGCGCTGTTCGGCCCGGCCCATGCCCCGGTGATCCCGCTCGACACCCCGGTCGTCGTGGTGTGCGGGTCGGTGAACGGCTCCGGCCCCGTCGCCGAGGCGCTCGCGGCCCGCGGGTACACCGACGTCTCCCACGTCGACGGCGGCTTCCCCGCGTGGAGGGCCGCCGGGCTCCCGACCACCGAGCCCTCGGGGGACGGCAGCTGAGCAGCTCGCCGTCCCCGACCACCCGGTCACGATCACCAAGAAGGAGATCCCCATGCCCGTCGAGTTCCTCGGCATCGCCACCGCGAACGACGCCTCCGAGACGTCGGCCCGTACCACCGCCGCGTTCGACCCCGCCTACCTGGAGCGCATCGTGCGCGCCCACGAGGACAACGGGTGGACGCGGGTGCTGTTCGCGTACGGGTCGTCCGGCCCCGAGCCGGCCGCCCTCGCCGCGTACACCGCGGCGCGCCTGCAGAGCATCGAGCTGCTGCTGGCGCACCGCCCGAACGTCTCGTCCCCCACGTACGCCGCGAAGACCTTCGCCACCCTCGACCAGCTCTCCGGCGGCCGGCTGTCGGTGCACTTCATCACCGGCGGCAACGACCACGAGCAGGGTCGCGAGGGGGACCGGCTCACCAAGGACGAGCGTTACGCGCGGACCCACGAGTACATCCGCATCGTCAAGCAGGCGTGGACCAGCCCGGAGGCGTTCGACCACCACGGCGAGTTCTACGAGTTCGAGGACTTCGTGCTCGACGCGAAGCCCTTCGAGAGCCACGTGCCGACGGTCTCCTTCGGCGGGTCCTCCGACGCCGCCTTCCGGGTGGGGGCGGCCGAGGCCGACATCTACGCCGTCTGGGGCGAGCCGCTCGCGCGCACCAAGGAGCAGATCGACCGTGTGCACGCCGAGGCCGCCGCCGCGGGCCGGGCGACGCCGCCGCGCATCCACGCGGCCTTCCGGCCGATCGTCGCGCCCACGGAGGAGCTGGCCTGGGAGAAGGCGCACCGCGTGCTGGACCGGATCGAGGCGCGCAAGGCGGAGCTCGGCGGGCAGCTCTCCCGGCGGCACCCGATCGACAGGCCGGAGAACGCCGGCTCGCAGCGCCTGCTCGAGATCGCCGCGGAGGGCGAGCGGTACGACACCGCGCTGTGGACCGCGACGGCGAAGGCCACCGGCGGGGCGGGGAACTCGAACGCCCTGGTCGGCACGCCCGAGCAGGTCGCCGAGGCGCTGCTCGCGTACTACGACGTCGGCGTGCGCGTCGTCTCGGCGCGCGGCTACGCCCTGCTCGACGACGCGATCGACTTCGGCCGGTACGTCATCCCGCTGGTGCGCGAGGGCGTGGCCGCGCGCGACAGGGCCGCCGCCGACGCGTCGGCGCCGGGCGGCGCCACGACCGCCACGCCGGGGGCCGGGGCCGCGGAGCGCGTGGCCTGATGCGCTTCCAGCTGCTCGACATCGTCTTCAACCCGCCCCATCCCGTCACGGGACGGGCGGTGCCCCCGGCGGAACGGCTCGCGCGGGCGGTCGAGCACGCGGTGCTGGCCGAGGAGCTCGGGTTCGACTCGTTCGCGGTGGGGGAGCGGCACGCCGGCGACGTGCTGTCGTCCGCGCCCACCGTGATCCTCGGGGCGGTGGCGGCCCGCACCCACCGCATCCTGCTGTCCACGGGCGTGACCGTGCTGTCCCTGCTCGACCCGATCCGGGTGGCCGAGGACCTCGCGACCGTCGACCAGCTCTCCCGCGGGCGGCTGGAGATCGTCATCGGCAAGGGCAACGAGGAGCTGCAGTACCCGCTGCTCGGCCTGGACATCGCCCGGCAGTACGAGTACCTCGAGGAGAACTACGAGCTGCTGCGCCTGCTCCTGTCCTCCGAGGACGTCACCTGGTCGGGTCGCCACCGCCACCGGCTGGAGCACGCCACCACCCTGCCGCGGCCGTTCGCGGGGCCGTTCCGCATCTGGCACGGGTCCGCGACGAGCGAGTTCGCCGTCGACCTGGCCGCCCGGTGGGGCGACCCGATCGTGAGCGCCAACGCGTTGCAGCCGCGGGAGAGCTACGGTCGCCTGATCGACCGGTACCGCGAGCGGTACGCGGCCGCCGGGCACGACCCGGCGTACGGGTTCGTGGGCGCCGGCTCCGGGGGCCTGTTCCTCGCCGACACCACGGAGCAGGCGATCGAGCAGTACCGGCCGCTGTACGAGGGGCAGGTCGCGCGGCTGCGGGCGCGCGGCTACGACCCCGCGACGCACGTCGGCAAGGCCCAGGCGTTCGAGACGATCGAGGACGCCGTCGAGCGCGGACCCGCGCTGGTGGGGTCGCCCGAGCGCGTGGCCGAGAAGATCCTCGACTACCACGGCTCGTTCGGACACGTGCTGCAGTCCGTCTCGGTGAACCACCTGCTGGAGCCCTCCCGCCAGGAGGACGTGCTGCACCGGTTCGCCGCGGAGGTGGCGCCGGTCGTGCGCGCCGAGGTCACGACGACGCTCTGGGGGCCCGACGACGGTCGCCGGGCCGCCGGCTTCACCGCGGCGCGGCAGCCCGGGGCCCGTGCGGGCGCGCGGACCGACGACGGGGGCGTGGCGCTGCCCGTCTGACCCCACGCGACGGGTGTCCGCCATCCGGTCACCCCGTCGACCGGATGGTGGGCGGCGGGGAGAATGGTCGCGACGTCGACCGCGTGAGGAGGCCACCGTGACCGTCCAGCCGACCCAGCTGGTGATGCTGGCCGTGCTCGTCCTGGCGACCGTCGTCCTCGGCGCGGTATGGAGGTCGCGCCAGGGGCGCGTCCGCGCCACGCCCGCGCGTCGCGACCCGGTCGTGGACTGGGCGGCCCGCGGGGTCCGGCTGGGGGAGCGGGCGACGTTCGTCCAGCTGTCCGCCGAGGTGTGCGCCCCGTGCCGCGCCACGGCCCGCGTGCTCAAGGCCCTCGCCGAGCGCGAGGCCGGCGTCGAGCACCACGAGCTCGACGTCGACGACCACCTCGACCTGGTGCGCGAGCTCGGCGTCCTCACCACCCCGACCGTGCTGGTGCTCGACGCGACCGGTGCGCAGGCCGCCCGCAGCAGCGGCGGCATGTCGCCCGCCCAGGCGCGCCAGGCCTTGGCCGCCGCGCTGCCGGCGCCCGCCGCCGCCTGACCCGAACCCGGCTGACCCGAACCCGGCTGAACCCGAACCCGCCCGCAGGAGGCGACGATGACCCGCGAGACCACCCCCACGCAGGCCCCGGCCGGCATCGACCCGCGCGGCCCGCGGGTGGGCGCCGGCATCACCGCGCTGTTGCTCGCCGTCGTCGTCCTCCTCGGGGCGAGCACCGCCGGCCTCGTGCTGCTCGGCGTCGTGGCCGCCGGGTTCCTGCTGGGCGCCGTGCGCGGTGCGCAGGGGACGGTGCAGGGCTGGCTCTTCAAGGCCCTCGTGCGCCCCCGACTCGTCCCGCCCGCCGAGCTCGAGGACGCGCGCCCGCCGCGGTTCGCCCAGCTCGTCGGCCTCGTCGTGACGGGCGTCGGCGTCGTCCTCGGGCTGACGGGCGTGCTCGCCGCCGTGCCCTGGGCCGCCGGGATCGCGTTCGTCGCGGCCGCGCTGAACGCCGTCTGGGGCCTGTGCCTCGGCTGCGAGCTGTACCTGCTGGGCGCGCGCCTGCGTCGCGGTGGAGCCCCTACCGGGGTGTGAGCAGCAGCGTCAGGCCGTCGAGGAGGCGCTCGAGCCCGAAGGAGAACAGGGACTCGAGGTCGAGGTCCGTGCCGGGCGGCGTCAGCCGGGCGACCAGCGGGCCGTCGACCGCGCTCCGGGCGACGGCCCACTGCCTGCTCGTCAGTCCGGTGTCCAGCTCGGCGACCGCCTCGGTCTCGATGTTCACCGCCGTGCCGCGAACGTAGTTGACCAGCGTCCCGTACACGTGCAGCCGCGTGGTCGCGTCCAGGTCGCAGCCGTCGAGGGCGCGCATGGTCCACACGCCGTACTCCAGCAGCCCCGGCAGGGTCGCCGGCCGCACGATGGACACCAGACGCGGCAGCCAGGGGTGGCGTTGATAGGCCGCCCACTGGAGGTGGGCGGCCACCCTCAGGTGGGAGCGCCAGCCCGGCGGTGGCTCGGGGTAGACGATCTCGGCGAACGCCGCGTCGGCGACCAGCTGGGTGAGCTCCGCCTTGGCCTCGAGATGCCGGTAGAGCGTCATGGTCGCGACGCCGAGCTCGGCCGCGACCGCGCGCATCGACAGGGCGGTCAGGCCGTCGGCGTCGGCGATCTTCGTCGCCGCCCGGACGATCTCGTCGCGCCCGAGCCCTCCGACCGAGCGAGTCGGCAGCCGCCGGGCGGCGACCACGGCGCCGACCCGTGGCACCGCCTCGATCGCGCCACGCTCACGCAACGTGGCGAGCGCCTTGGTGGCGGTCGCCATCGCGACGCCCCACTCGTGCATGATCGCCCGGGTGGTGGGAACGCGGTCGCCGGGCCGGAGGTCTCCGTCGGCGATGCGCCGCTCGAGGTCGGCGGCGATCCGGAGGTACCGCGGCGCGTCGGTCACGTCGTCATGCTGCCACGGCGTCATGCCATCACGATTCAGCGGTCCGGGGCTCAGCGGTCCGGGCTCAGCGGTCCGGGCTCAGCGGTCCGGGAGCCAGCTGCCGTGCAGGCCGAGGGGCACCCGGGCCGGCAGGTGGACGCGGGCGACGGGTGCGCCGGTGAAGTCCTGGGCAGAGAGGATCACCAGGTCGCTGGCGTTCCGGAGCGGGTTGTGGACGTAGGTCATCAGGTAGCCGTCGTCCTCGCCGGCCCCGGCCGCGGCGAACACGGCCTCGCCGACCGCCTCGTCGCGGCCGAACCGGTGCACCTCGGCCGTGCCGCGCTCGAGGTCGTGCTTGACGAGGGCGTTGGTGAAGTTGTCGTCGCCCGGCGCCCCCTCGGGCTCGAACGGGACACCGTAGAGCGCGGTCGCCGCCGAGTAGCCGAAGCGGTACGGGCGGGTCAGGCGCGACTCGTTCACGCGGGGGAAGTCCTGCGGCCGGTCGTCCACGCGCTGCTGGTGGATCGTGCCCGGCCCGATCGTCCAGCGGTCCAGCGCCGGGCGGATCGCGCCGGGCGCGGCGGGGTCGAACGGGCCGTCGGCGGTGATCACGTCGACCACCACCGAGTCGCCGGAGTCGTAGGCGTTCAGGGTGTGGCTGACGTGCACGGGGTCGATGTCGTGCCAGCGCACCTCGCCACCGGCCCGGGGCATCACGCCTACCCGCGTCGGGTGGTCCGGCAACCAGCGGCACTCGAAGCCGTCGAAACCGAGCGGCGTGTCCCAGAGCACGACGTGGCTCTCGGTGAGCGCGAAGTCGTGCATGAACGGCGTCCGGGTCATCGGGATCGTGGTGGTGCCGGTGACCGTGCCGCCGGCGTCGGTCACGATGTGCTGCACGACGGCGCGGCCCGGCATGTACGACAGGGAGTGCAGCTCGCCGGTCAGCGGGTCGTGCTTGGAGTGCGCCCCCGCCATGAAGCCCTCGGGGGTTGCGCCGAGGTCGCACGACCCCAGGGTGTTCAGCTCCTCGTCCAGCTCCGCGGGCGGGAGGCCGCCCTCCGCGAGGGCGAAGGTGCGCTGCGCGTGCTCGATCACGTGCACCATGGGTGCGAAGCCCGATGTCCGGACGAAGCGGTTGCGATACCACTCGGCCCGTCCCTCGCGCAGCCGCACCCCGTGCACCATCCCCTGACCCATGCCCCAGATGTGCACGCCGGGGTCCTCCACGCCCAGCGCGTTGGGGCCGTTGCGCAGGTAGCGGCCGTTCAGCTCGGTGGGTATCCGTCCGGTGACCGGCAGACCGTAGGCGGTGATCTCTTCGGTGACGGGCTCGAACGGCCCTTCGAGGTATCGCATGCGAACAACGTATGGATCCACGCTCCTGACCATGGCGGGCGCGAGGAATCCGGCCTCTGTGCACTAGTGCAGGACGGAGCGCGTTCGACGGTCCCCCGTGTCCAGGCGCGTCCGTGATGTGAGACGTCCTCCCGATTCCTTGACGCGCCGTCGCGGGGCGGGTTCCCTGCGCCGCAGGTGACGAGCGCCAGCAGCAAGGCCCGGCTCGCTGGCCAGCAACCCTTCGACGTGACGGGGTGCTCCGGGACCGACCTGACCCCACCGCGTCCGCGGCGGGGTAAGCACGGCTCCGGTCGACCACGACCGTGCCCGGTAGCGCGCCGGGCGCGGGACGACCCGCCACGACCACGAGGACTGCCACGCGATGACCACCACCCCGAGCTCCCCGCGCTCCCCGCGCACCCTGCGCCGCCCCGTCGTCGGGCTCGCCGCGACCGCGTCGGCCGCCGCGCTCCTGCTGAGCGGCTGCTCCACCGGTGCCGACGTCGCCGGCAGCGGCGCCTCCGCGGGCGGCGAGCCCGTCGCCGGCGGCGACCTGACGTTCGCCATCACGGTGGACTCGCACTGCATCGACCCGCAGCAGGTCGGCAACAACGACGCGATCGCCGCCGCCCGCCAGACCGTCGCGTCGCTCACCGCCCAGGACCCGGAGTCCGGCGAGATCCTGCCCTGGCTCGCGGAGAGCTGGGAGGTGAACGACGACGCCTCCAGCTACACGTTCCACCTGCGCGACGACGCCGCCTTCGCCGACGGCACGCCGATCGACGCGGCCGCGGTGAAGACGAACTTCGACGCGATCGTCGACCTGGGCGCCGTGGCGTCCCTCGGCTCCCAGTACCTCGTCGGCTACGCCGGAACGACCGTCGTGGACGAGCGCACCGTGACCGTCGACTTCGACGAGCCGAGCGCGCAGTTCCTCCAGGCGACGTCGACCTTCTCCCTCGGCCTGCTCTCGCCCGGCTCGGCGACGCTCTCCGCCGAGGACCGGTGCGCCGGCAAGTACGTGGGCTCGGGCCCGTTCGCGGTGAAGTCCTACACCCAGGACCAGGAGATCGTGCTCGAGAAGGTCGCGGGGTACGCCTGGGGCTCGGAGGCGAACCAGCACACCGGCGAGGCCTACCTGGACACCGTGACCTTCAAGGTCATCCCCGAGGCGAGCGTGCGCACCGGCTCCCTGCAGTCCGGCCAGATCGACGCCACCGCCGCGCTCAACGCCGTCGACCTGCCGCAGTTCGACGGCAACGGCTTCTGGCTGCAGTACCGCGCCAACCCCGGCGTCGTGTTCAACCTGTTCCCGAACGAGTCCAGCCCGCTGGCCGCCGACGAGGCCGTGCGCACCGCGCTCGTCAAGGGCATCGACCGCCAGCAGATCGTGGACACCGTGCTGACCCCGCAGGACCGGCCGGCCACCGGCGTGCTCTCCCACTCCACGCCGTTGTTCGAGGGCGCCGACGACCTGCTCGCCTACGACCCCGAGGGCGCGAAGAAGGCCCTCGACGACGCCGGCTGGGTCGTCGGCGCCGACGGCATCCGGGAGAAGGACGGGCAGAAGCTCACCACGACCGTGACGTTCTGGCAGGTGCCCGAGCCGCTCGAGCTCGTGCAGCAGCAGCTGCGCCAGATCGGCGTCGACCTGCAGCTCAAGCACGTGACGGTCGCGGAGGCGGAGGCCGCCAAGGAGTCCGACGACTTCGACTTCGACTACTACAACCTCACCCGGTCGGACGCCGACGTGCTGCGCACGATCTTCTCGGCGAACGCTCGCAACATCAACCAGCGCGACCCGGAGGAGGTCGACGAGCTGCTCGACGACTCGGCCGCCGCCACCGACCCCGAGGAGCGTCAGAGGCTGGTCGCCGAGGCGTCCCGGCTGCTGCTCGAGCGCGGGCACGCGATCCCCGTCTACGAGCTGTCCACCACGATCGCGGCGGCCGACCGCGTGCAGGGGCTCGCCTTCGAGGCCTCCTCGCGGCTCGACTTCTACGACGCGTGGGTGACCGACGGTGCGGGGGAGTGAGATGACCCGCTACGTGCTGCGACGCGCCGGGCAGGGGGTCTTCGTCCTCTGGGCGGCGTTCACGGTCGCGTTCTTCGTGCTCTACCTGCTGCCGAGCGACCCGGCCGCGCTGATCGCCTCCGGCGGCGGCGAGGTGAGCCAGGTCGATCCGGCCCAGCTCGCCGCGCTGCGCGCCGAGTACGGGCTCGACCGGCCGATCCTCGTGCAGTACGGCGACGCCCTGCTCTCGGCCCTCCGGGGCGACTTCGGCGCCTCCTACGTGAGCGGCGCCTCGGCCACGTCGACGGTGGCGCAGGCGCTGCCCGAGACGCTCAAGCTCACCGGCGCGGCGCTCGTCGTCGCCGTGCTCGGCGGGACGGCGGTCGCGGTGGCCAGCGTCTTCCCGCGGGCGCGGTTCCTGCGACAGGCCCTGTCCGCGGTGCCCCCGCTCGGGGTCGCGCTACCGACGTTCTTCGTGGGCCTGGTGCTGCTGCAGTGGTTCTCGTTCCGGGTGCCGGTGTTCCCGGCGATCGGCAACGAGGGGGCGATCAGCCTGGTGCTGCCCACGATCACCCTCGCCGTGCCCGCGGGCGCCCAGCTCGCCCAGATCCTGTCCCGCTCCCTGCGGGGAACCCTCGGGGAGCCCTACGTGGAGACGGCGTGGGCGAAGGGTGCGAGCCGCACCCGGGTGCACCTCGCGCACGCCCTGCGCAACGCTGCCATCCCGGCGTTCACCGTGCTCGGCGTCATGGAAGGCGGCCTGCTCGGGGGCGCGGTCGTCACGGAGACGGTGTTCTCGCGGCAGGGGCTCGGCCGCCTCACCGTGCAGTCCGTCAACCAGCAGGACGTGCCCGTGGTCCTGGCGGTCGTGGTCTTCTCCGCGCTCGTCTTCGTCGTCGTCAGCCTCGTGGTCGACCTCGTCTACCCCCTGCTCGACCCCCGGATCCAGGTCCGGGCCGAGACCCGGCCGTCGAGGTCCCGGCGAGCAGGGGCGGTGACCGCATGACGCTGCAGACCCTCTCCCGTCCCGCCACCGAGGCGGCACCCGCGTCGGTGCCCGCGCCCGCGCGCGGCGGGCGCCCCCGGCGGGCGGCGCGCGTCGCCCGCCACCTGGTGCGCCGGCCCGGCCTGCTGCTCGCCGTGGCGGTGCTGCTGCTCGTCGCCGCGTGGGCGGTGCTGCCGCAGGCGTTCACCGCGCAGGACCCGCTGGGCGGCGTCCCCGCGGACCGGCTGCAGCCGCCGTCGGGCGCGCACTGGTTCGGCACCGACCACCTGGGCCGCGACGTGTACGCCCGGGTGGTGCACGGCGCCTCCCTCACGCTGCGCACGACGGCGCTCGCGGTCGTCGTCGGGCTCGTCGTCGGGTCGCTGCTCGGCCTGCTCGCGGGATTCCTGCGCGGCTGGGTGGACGACGTGATCGGCCGGCTGGTCGACGTGCTCCTGGCGATCCCGAGCATCCTGCTGTCGCTGGCGATCATCACCGCGCTGGGCTTCGGGCCCGTGAAGGTGGCGATCGCGGTCGGCATCGGCTCGGTCGCGACGTTCGCGCGCGTGATGCGGGCGGAGGTGCTGCGGGTCTCGACGTCCGTGTACGTCGAGGCGGCGCGGGCGTCCGGCCTGCGCTGGCCCGCCGTGCTCGGGCGGCACGTGCTGCCCAACTCCTCGGGCCCGGTGCTCGCGCTCGTCGCGCTCGACTTCGGCACCGCCGTGCTGGCCGTGTCCGCGCTGAGCTTCCTCGGCTACGGCACGCCGCCGCCCGCCCCCGAGTGGGGAGCGCTCGTGTCCGGCGGGCGCGACTACCTCGCCACCGCCTGGTGGCTCACCACCCTGCCCGGCCTCGTCATCGTGGCCGTCGTGCTCGCCGCCAACCGGGTGTCGCGGGCGCTGGAGAAGACGGGAGAGGACCAGTGACCGACACGCCACCGCCGGTGCTCGAGATCGAGGGCCTCGAGGTCGCCTACGCCGCCGCCGACGGCGGCACCCGACCCGCGGTGCGGGGCGTCGACCTGCAGGTCGGGGCGGGGGAGGTCGTCGCGCTCGTCGGGGAGTCGGGCTCGGGCAAGAGCACGACGGCGCACGCCGCCCTGCACCTCCTGCCGCGCGGGGGCCGGGTCACCGGGGGCCGCATCCGCCTCGACGGGCGCGACCTGTCCGCCCTCACGGCGAAGGAGTGGCAGTCCGTGCGGGGGCGGGGCGTGGGCCTCGTGCCGCAGGACCCGACCGTGTCGCTCAACCCCGTGGTGCGCGTGGGCGACCAGGTCGCCGAGGTGCTGGTCATCCACGGGCTGGCGCGCACCGCGGACGCGAAGGTCCGGGCGGTGGAGCTCCTGCGCCAGGCCGGCGTGGACGACCCCGTCGGGCGCGCCCGTCAGTACCCTCACCAGCTCTCGGGCGGGCTGCGCCAGCGCGTGCTCATCGCGATCGCCATCGCGGCCGGGCCGCGGCTGATCGTCGCGGACGAGCCGACCAGCGCGCTCGACGTCACCGTGCAGCGGCGCATCCTCGACCACCTCGGCTCCCTGGTGCGCGACACGGGCACCGCGGTGCTGCTCATCACCCACGACCTGGGTGTCGCCGCCGACCGGGCGGACCGCATCGTGGTGCTGGAGCAGGGTGTCGTCGTCGAGGAGGGACCGGCCGCCCGGCTGCTCGCCGACCCCCAGCACCCGTACACCCGCGCGCTGATCGCGGCCGCCCCGAGCCTGGCGAGCTCGCGCCTGGTCGCGGGCGACCTGCCGGGCGGCGCGGTCGAGGTGGTCGGCGGCGACGACGGCGCACGGCCGCCCGGCGAGCCCGCCACGCCGTCGGGCACGGGGTCGGGCACGTGGTCGGGCACAGCAGCGCCGGTGCTCGCGCTCGACGGCGTCCGCAAGGAGTTCGCGCTGCCGCGGGGTGCGGCACGGCGGACCCTCGTGGCGGTCGACGACGTGAGCCTCGCCGTCGGGCGGGGGCGCACGTACGCCCTGGTCGGGGAGTCCGGCTCGGGCAAGAGCACGACGGCGCGGCTCGCGCTGCGCCTCGAGCGGCCCTCGGCCGGGCGGGTCGTGTTCCGGGGCCAGGACATCACGGGCGCGCGGGGCGGGGAGCTCCGGGCGCTGCGGCACGGGTTCCAGGTGGTGTACCAGAGCCCGTTCGCGTCGCTGGACCCGCGGTTCACCGTGGAGCAGATCGTCGCGGAGCCGCTGCGCGCCTACGGCGTCGGCGACCGCGGGGAGCGCGCCGACCGGGCGCGCGCGCTGATCGAGGACGTGGCCCTGCCCGCCGACGTCCTGCGGCGCGGCCCCCGGGAGCTCTCCGGCGGGCAGCGGCAGCGCGTCGCCATCGCGCGCGCACTCGCCCTGCAGCCGGACCTCGTGGTGCTCGACGAGCCCGTGTCCGCGCTCGACGTGTCGGTGCAGGCGCAGATCCTCGAGCTGCTGGTGCGCCTGCAGGCGGAGCACGGGCTCGCCTACCTGTTCATCTCCCACGACCTGGCCGTGGTGCGCCAGGTCGCCGACCAGGTCGGCGTGATGAGCCGGGGCCGGCTGGTCGAGTCCGGTCCCGCCGACCAGATCCTGCTGGACCCGCAGGAGGAGTACACGCGCGAGCTCGTCGCGGCCATCCCGGGCCGCCGGGCGCTGTCCGGAACCTCGACGTAGTACCTGGTGTCGCTTCCTGGCCCGGAAGCGACACCAGGTACTACGTCGGGATCGAGGCGCGGGCCCGCGGCAGGTAGGGTCGCGCGCATGGCGACGGTGCTTCCCTTCGACGGTCACACTCCCGACATCGACCCGACGGCGTGGATCGCCCCCACGGCGACGATCGTGGGCAACGTCCGCATCGGCCCCCGGGCGAGCGTGTTCTACGGGGCGGTGCTGCGCGGCGACATGGACGCGATCGTGCTCGGCGAGGGCTCCAACATCCAGGACAACTGCGTGGTGCACACCGACACCGGCGTGCCCGCGACCATCGGCGCCGGCGTGGGCGTCGGCCACGGCGCGATCATCCACGGCGCCACGGTGGGCGACGGCAGCCTGATCGGGATGGGGGCCACCCTGCTGAACGACGCCGTCGTCGGCGAGGGTGCCTTCGTCGCGGCGGGCGCGCTGGTGCGCGAGGGCCAAGAGATCCCCGCCGGGCACCTCGCCGTCGGCGTCCCGGCGAAGGACCGTGGCGCGCTCGACGCCGAGGGCGCCGAGCGCGTGCGCCGCAACGCGATCGAGTACCAGGAACTCGCCGAGCGTCACCGCAGCTCGATCGGCTGACTCGGGCCCGGACCGCGCGCCGTCCAGCATCCGAGAGCCCGGGCGTCACCCTTGCGGGCCGCCGCCGGGGATGGTCGGCTGCGCCCATGACGACATTTCCCACGGGCACCCTGCCCACCCGCACTCTCGGCTCCGGCGCCCACGCCCTCACGGTCTCGGCCGTCGGCTTCGGCGGCATGTCCGTCGCCGACTCGTACGGCCCGGCCGACGCCGCCGAGGCCGAGGCGGTGCTGCGGCGCACCCTCGAGCTCGGCGTCACGCTGATCGACACGGCCGACGTGTACGGCGCCGGGCGCAACGAGGAGCTGATCGGGCGGGTGCTCGGCCCGCACCGCGACCGGATCGTGCTGGCCTCGAAGTTCGGGCTGGGGAAGCACCCCGACGGCCGCCCTGTCGACGGGCGCCCGGAGTACCTGCGCGCCGCGCTCGACCGCTCGCTGGCCCGCCTGGGCACCGACCACCTCGACCTGTACTACCTGCACCGCGTGGACCCGCAGGTGCCCATCGAGGAGACGGTCGGGGCGCTCGCGGAGCTGGTCGCGGCGGGCAAGGTCCGCGCGATCGGCCTCTCGGAAGCGGGTGCGGACACCGTGCGTCGCGCGCACGCCGTGCACCCGGTCACCGCCGTGCAGAGCGAGTACTCGCTGTGGACCCGCGACCCCGAGGACGCCGTCCTGCCCGCCCTGCGCGAGCTCGGCATCGGCTTCGTCCCGTTCTCGCCGTTGGGGCGCGGCATCCTCACCGGCACGGTCGACAGCGTGACCGACCTTGCCGCCGACGACGTGCGGCGCCGGCACGCCCGGTACGCCGGCGAGGCGTTCGAGCACAACCGCGCCCTGGTCCGCGCGCTCGAGGAGCTCGCCGCCGCGCGCGGCGTCACGGCCGCGCAGCTCGCGCTCGCATGGCTGCTCGCCCAGGGCGACGACGTCGTCCCCATCCCGGGCACCAAGCGGCTGCGCTACCTGGCGCAGAACGTCGCGGCCGCGTCGATCGCCCTGACGCCGGACGACCTGGCCGCGATCTCCGCCGCCGTCCCGCGCGAGGCCGTGCAGGGCGTGCGGCACCCGCAGCCCGACCTGCTGGAGGCCTGAGCGGGAGGACGACGACGGCCCGCGTCCCCGGTCGGGGGCGCGGGCCGCAGTGCGCCCGCGGCTACGCGAGCGGCGTGCGCACCGCCCCGAACGCGGTGCGGGCGCGCAGCCGGAACCCGAGGTTCTCGTACAGCCGGATCGCGTCCGCGTTGGTCCCCGCCGCGTGCAGCATGGGCCGGGCGCCGCGCTCGCGGACGTGGTGCGCGACGTCGAGGACGAGGCGCGTGGCGAGGCCCTGGCCGCGATGGTCGGGGTCGGTCGTCACCGCGCTGATCTCCGTCCAGCCCTCCGGCTGCAGCCGCTCGCCGGCCATCGCGACGAGGCGCCCCTCCCGGCGGATGCCGACGTAGCGGCCCATGAGATACGTGCGGGGCAGGAACGGGCCGGGCCGCGAGCGCTCGACGAGCGCCAGCATGTCGGGCACGTCGTCGGCGCCGAGCACCACCGCCTCGTCGTCGGCGCGGGTGCGCAGCCGCTCGGTCTCGACGAGCTGGACGCCGTCGTGGAGCGAGGCGCGCTCCCAGCCCGTGGGGAGGACGACGTCGGCCGGCGGGCCGGGGAACTCGGCGCCGCGGCCGGCGACGTCGACGATCGCGTCCCAGACGTCCGGGTCGTCCCACGACCGGACCGCCGCGAACGGGGACACGTCGACGGGGTAGCGCAGCACCAGCTCGTTGCCCTCGGCCAGGTGCGCGTGCGCGCCGGTGAGCGACGACCAGCGCGGGTTGTCGAGGACGGCCTCGGACGCGGTGCCGAGCGTGCCGGCGGGAGCGTCCGGCGTGGTGGTGGTAGTGGTCATGTCGCCTCCTGGTCTGCCGTCGCAGGGTACGTGCTCAGGGCGTCGGAACGAGCGTCGGTTCGCTGTCGGCGTCGACGGCCGCGGACCGGCCGCGGGCGCGTCGGGTCAGCGGTTCGCGCAGCCCGAGGTGCTCGCGCAGCGTGGTGCCCTCGTACGCCGTGGGGTACGCGCCGCGCTCCTGCAGCGCGGGCACCACCTTCTCCACGACGTCGTCCAGCCCCGACGGCACGATCCACGGGCTGAGGTTGAAGCCGTCGACCGCGCCGGCGCGCACCCAGCGGGTGAGCGCGTCGGCCACGGCGCCCGGCGTGCCGGTGAAGCCGCGCTCGCCCGCGTTGCGGACCACCAGCTCGCGGATGGACAGGTTCTCGGCCTCCGCGAGGGCGCGCCACTGCCGGGCGACCTCGTGCGTGCGCGCCCCCGTGGTGGCGGAGCCGCGCTCGCCGCCCAGCTCGGCGACCACCGGGTCGTGCGCCGGCAGCGGGCCGTCGGGGTCGTACGACGAGAGGTCCTCGCCCCAGATGTTCCCGACGATCGACAGGGCGGTGGCCGGGGTGACCTGGGCGCGGCGCACCCAGCGGGCCTTCTCCTCGGCCTCGGCCGGGGTGTCGCCCACGACGATCGCGGTGCCCGGGAAGATCTTCACGTCGTCGCCCGGCCGCCCCGCGGCGACGACGCGGCGGCGCACGTCGGCCGCGAACTCGAGCGCGTCGGCGAGGACGGCGCCGTGCCGGGAGAAGATGACGTCGGCGTGCGCGGCCGCGAAGTCGCGGCCCTGCGGCGAGTCGCCCGCCTGGAAGATCACGGGGTGGCCCTGCGGGCTGCGGGGCGTGGACACGTCGAGCGCGAGGTCCCGGGGCGTGCGCAGGTCGGCCCCGGGGACGGACACCCGCGCCACGTCCCCGGCGAGGTCGTCGGGGAACGCGTCCCAGACCCCGCGGGCGACGGCGAGGACGGCGGCCGCACGCTCGTAACGATCGGTGTGGTCGAGGTACCCGCCGCGGCGGAAGTTCTCGCCGGTCCAGGCGTTGTCCGTCGTGACGACGTTCCACGCCGCCCGCCCGCCGGACAGGACGTCGAGGCTCGCGAGGCGCCGGGCCAGCTCGGCAGGGTCGTGGTAGGTCGTGTTCTGCGTGGCCACGAGACCGATGCGTTGGGTGATCGCCGCGAGCGCGGCGAGCTGGGTGATCGCGTCGGGGCGCCCCACGACGTCGAGGTCGTGGATCCGGCCGCGGGTCTCGCGCAGGCGCAGGCCCTCGCCGAGGAAGAACGCGTCGAACAGCCCGCGCTCGGCGGTGCGCACCACGCGCTCGAAGGAGGCGAGGTCCGTCTGCGACCCGGACTCCGGGTCGGACCAGATGGTCGTGTGGTTGACGCCCTGGAAGAAGACGCCGAAATGGACCTGGGCGTGCGGGCGGACGATCGGGGCGGCAGGTGCGTGCGGGGGTGTCGTCGGTGTGGTCATCGGGGTTCCTCAGGCGGTCGCGGCGGCACGCGGGGCGGCGTGCCGCGCCTCACGGTGGCCGGTGTCGTAGCGGGTGTCGTAGCGGTTGGCGGGGCGCGGCAGGCCGAGCGTCTCGCGCAGGGTGGCGCCCGCGCGGGGCGCCGCCGTGAGCCGGGCGGCGCGCAGCGCGGGCAGCACGTCGCGGGCGAGCGCCGGCAGGTCGACGTCGAGGACGGCGGGCAGCAGCCGCACGCCCGCGACGTCGCCCGAGGCGGCGAGCTCTCCGAGGAGCGCCGCCAGACCAGGGGCGTCGCCGGCGTACCGCAGGGCACCCGCGCCCCAGTCCGTGCGCGCCCCGGCGGGGGCCGCGGCGTCGAGCTCGGCGAGCCGGGCGCCCGCGGGGCGGCCGTCCGCGTCGAGCACGACCTCCAGGTCGACCACCGCCCGGGCGGCGCTGTCGGCCGCGCCGCTCGCCGGGGCCGCCGCGGCGCGTGCCGCCGCCCGGGCGGAGGCGACGTCGGGCCCGCCGACGAGCGCGACGTCGACCAGGGGCTCGTCGCGCACCGAGGGCGCGACGTCGCCGGCCGCGGCGAGCACCACGAGCTGGCCCTGGGGCGGGCGCGGCGTGATGAGCGGCCCCTTGACGGAGAAGGTCTCGCCGACGAAGTCGACGTGGTGCAGCCGGTCGCGGTCCACGTACCGGCCGGTGGCGACGTCGCGGATCACGGCGTCGTCCTCCCACGAGTCCCACAGGTCGCGCACGACCTGCACGACGTCGCGGGCCTCGCGGGCGAGGTCGTCGGCGGGCTCACGACCGTAGGCGGCCGCCGTCTCCGGGGTACGGGTGGTGGCGGCGAGCCAGCCGCCACGGCCCGCCGCCGCGATGTCGAGGGAGGCGAGCTGGGCCGCCACGTGGAACGGCTCCGGGTAGGTGGTCGGCACCTGGGGAACCAGGCCGATCGCGGTGGTGGTGCGGGACACGAACGCCGCGCGGGTGACGGCGTCGAGCCGCGCCGAGCCGGGTGACCCGGCGACGGCGGGCAGCAGGGCGTCGGCGAACGTGGCGAAGGTGACGCCGGCGTTCTCGGCGCGGCGCACCGTGCGGGCGAGCCGCGCGGCGGAGACGAGGTCGGCCGGGGAGATCCCGGCGACGGTGGTCGCCGCGGGATGCGTGCCGGCGCCGTCGACGTCGAGCCCCACGACGAAGGGGGTGGGCGGGGTGGTCATGGTTCGTCGTCCTCTCAGATCGCGGACTCGTCGCCGAGCCGGTGGTACGTCCGGTCGAGGTAGACGAGCGGGGACGCCTCGTCCGACCCGGACTGCAGCGCGCGCAGCGAGATCAGGTAGCTGTCGCCCACCGGGGTGCGCTGGATGACGCGGGCCCGCACCCACGAGACCGCCCCGTCGATGACGGGCTCGCCCGAGGGCAGCGACGTCCAGCCGCCGTCCGCGAAGCGGTCGATGCCGCTCGTCGCGAACCGGGCGGAGAGGTGGTCCTGGTGGTCCGCGAGGAAGCTGATCGCGAGCGTGCTGGCCTCCGAGACGGCGGGCCACGAGGACGAGGTGGACGCCAACGAGAACGCCAGGAGCGGCGGTGCGGCCGACACGGAGATCACGGACGTGGCGGTGAACCCGACGGGGCGGCCCGCGTGCGCGAGCGCGACGACGGCGACGCCGGCCGGGTGCTGGCGGAAGACCGTCTTGAACTCGTCGGCGGACAGCTGGGGCTCGTCCTGCTGGGCGAGGAGCTCCTCGATCTCGGACAGGGCGGACAGGTCGGTGTGCTGGTGGGTGTGCTCCGTGGTCACAGGGCGGCTCCCGTCAGCTCGGCGGTCGTGGCGGTCGTGGCCGGCGGCGCGGGGACGCCGGCCGCCCGGCGCAGCGGCGTCGCCCAGCGGGCGAACCAGGGGTCCAGCGACTCGTCGAGCTCCGGCAGCTGGGCCTCGGTGAGGGTCAGGGTGCGGGTGGGCACGACGGCACCCAGCTCCACGAGCACGGGTCGCAGGTGCGCCTCGCCGGCGAGCGCGTGCGCCGGGTTGCCGGACACGACGAGCGGCAGGACGACGACGCTCGCCAGGCCGTCGGGCCCGTAGAGGTCGAGGAACGCCTTGAGCAGGCCCGTGTAGGAGGCCTTGTAGACGGGGGTCGCGACGACGGCGACGGAGGCACGCGCCAGGCGGTCCTTCGCCTCGTCGGCGGCCGGGTGCACGGCAGTGAGGATCTCGCCCGCGAACGCCGCGAGCTCGATCGTCGCCACGTCCGTGGTGCCGAGCAGCTCGGCGACGCGCCGGGCGGCCGCTTCCGCCGCTGTCAGGGTGCGCGAGCCTTCGCGCGGGTTGCCGGAGACCACCACCACGGAGGGGGCGTGGTGAGCGGGGTCGGTCGTGGGTTCGGTCATCGGTGTGTCCTCGCTGTCCGTCGATCACGCTTGCCGCGCGGCGTCTCGGCCCGCGTGCGCGGTCCGGCCGGCGGCCAGGTCATCTCCCGGAGCACCCCGCCGTGACGTGGGGGTTGCTGCCCAGCCAGCCGGGGCTTCGCGCTGGGGCTCGTGACCTGGGCGGAGGTATAGCAGCGGATCCGGCGAACGCCAGGCCCGCCCGGAGACTTCTCACCATCCGGACGCACGGACGGGCGAGGACGCACCGGAGCCTCCGGCCGGGGGACGGCCGGAGGCTCCGGTGGTGGTGCGGCGGCGCTCTGCGTCGTCAGGCCTCGAGGCGCAGCCGCGCGCCGAGCGCGACGGCCGCGACGACGGCGGCGCCCGCGACCAGGACGACGTCCTTGAGCACGTACTGCCCGAGCAGCGTCATGCCGTCCGCGAACAGCTCGTCGCCGAACAGCGCGACCGGGGACAGGATGCCGACCATGGCGACGGCGAGGAGGACCAGGCCGATCCGCAGCAGGCGCCCGCTGACCAGGGTGAGCCCGATGAAGGTCTCCATGACGGCGACCAGGACGACGGCGGTCGTGGCCGGGACGAGCCCGAGGGTGAGCGTCTCGACGGTGCGGCCCGCGATCTGCTCGGCGGGGCTGGCGCCGGGGAAGAACTTCAGGACGCCGAAGCCGAGGAACACGAGCCCGAGCGCGACGCGCAGCGCCGGCACGCACCAGCGGGTGAGGAACCGGGCGAGGGCGGTGACCGCGACGTCGAGCCGCAGCGCCACCTGCTCGGCGAGCGAGTTCGGGAGGCGGCGCGCGGCGGGGACTGCCGGCGGGGGGACGGCGGCGCTCGAGGGGCGGCTCGAGGGGCGGGCCGAGCGGTGGGTCGGGGCGGAGACGGACATGGTGGTGCTCTCTTCCAGGGGGACGTGCGACCCGGGGGTGGTCGCCCTGGGAGAGAGGCGCCGTCGGGGGCGGGGATGCGCCGGGCCGCGATTTTCGCCCGCTCGTCACCCGGTCGTCACCCGCGTCCGCGTGCCGCAGACTCGGGGCATGGGCCCGCGCAGCTTCCGCTGGGTGTTGCACGTCGACCTCGACCAGTTCCTGGCCGCGGTCGAGGTCCTGCGGCGCCCGGAGCTCGCCGGGCGGCCGGTGATCGTCGGCGGGCGCGGCGACCCGACGGAGCGCGCGGTGGTCTCCACCGCGTCGTACGAGGCGCGGGCGTACGGCGTCCGGTCGGGGATGCCGCTGCGCGTGGCGGCCCGCAAGGTGCCGGACGCGGTCATCCTGCCGGTGGACCACCCGGCGTACGAGGCGGCCTCCGCGCACGTGATGGAGACTCTGCGCGGGCTCGGCACGGTGGTCGAGGTCCTCGGCTGGGACGAGGCGTTCCTGGGGAGCGACGCCGAGGACCCGGAGGAGTTCGCCCGGACCGTGCAGCGCGCGGTGCTCGACGCGACGGCCCTGCACTGCTCGGTCGGCATCGGCGACACCAAGGTCCGCGCGAAGATCGCGACCGGCTTCGGCAAGCCGGCCGGGGTGTACCGCCTCACGGCGGACACGTGGTCCGCAGTGATGGGGGAGCGGCCCACCATCGACCTGTGGGGCGTGGGCACGAAGGTGTCCCGGCGGCTGGCCGCGCACGGCATCGACACGGTGGCGCAGCTCGCCGCCGCGGACGACGCCGTCCTGGCCGGCGAGTTCGGGCCCCGCATGGGCGCCTGGTACGGCGAGCTGGGCCGCGGCCAGGGCTCCGCCGTCGTCGACGACACCCCGTGGGTGGCCCGCGGGCACAGCCGCGAGACCACCTTTCAGCACAACCTCACGACGCCCGAGCAGGTCACCGGGGCGCTGCGGGAGCTGGCCGCGCAGGCGCACGCGGATACCGAGGCCGAGGGCCGAGAGGTCTTCCGGGTGGGGCTGAAGGTGCGCTACGCGCCGTTCTTCACGCGGACGCTGTCGCGGAAGCTGCCCGCGCCGACCCGCTCCCTCGACGAGGTGACCGCCGCGGTGCTCGACCTCGCGGCCGGGCTGGAGCCCGGCCGCGAGGTGCGCCTGCTCGGCGTCCGGGCCGAGATGGTGCTGCCCGAGGGCGTCGACGACACGGGCACGACGCCGGTGCGCGGCCGGATCTGAGCCGCGGGGGTCACGACAGCTTCTCCCCGACGAGGGCGAGGCACTGGATCGCCGCGAGCCCGTACTGCGCCGACGCGTTGGACGAGAAGCCGGCCTCGTCGACCGCCCGCAGCACGGCCGGCGGCTCCACCCGGCGCGTGCCCCAGTCCATGTCGTCCGGGTAGCCCGCGTGCCCCGTCGCCAGCTCCTTCCAGGCGCGCGCGGCGAGCGCGTCGTCGTCCAGCCGGACGGCGGCGTACGCGGTCGCGCGTGCGTACGACTGCTTGAGGTTGAGGCTGCCCCAGTCCGACCCGGTCGCCTCCTTCTGCTCGGCCTTGGAGCCGTTGTAGAGCCGGCAGAACTCGACCCAGCGGGCCTCGACCTCCGGCTCGTCGACGAGGTCGAGGAGCTCCGTCATGACCTCGATCAGGCCGAACACGGAGCTGAGGCTGCCGACCTCCACCGCCTTCTCGGGCCCGGAGCTGAACGTCGCCGTCTCCAGGTCGTAGGTGGAGCCGGCCTGGACCCACGCGTTGGGCAGCGCGGCGATCGACCGGGCGCTCGCCAGCAGGCGTTCGCGGGCCCGCGGGTCGCCGCCGCGCTCCCACTCGGTGAGCCACGCCCCGGCGATGGCGCCCCAGTCGGTGGTCTTGCTCAGCGGGAGCGCCGTCGGGTCCGGGTCGTACTCGCCCGTGGAGCCGTCCACCTTGCGGCCCGCGTTCAGCACCAGGTAGGTGCGGTCGGAGTCGACCAGCTCGCGCAGCAGGTCGCCGGAGCGCTCGTCGCCCGTGAGGAAGTAGGCGAAGCGGCGGTAGTTCGCGTTGCTGATACGCACCTGCTTGGCGCTGTCGCCCCAGTGCTGCACGCCGTGCCGCGTGCCCAGCCCCTTCCACTCGCCCAGGTGGTACTGGTCCACCTCGCCGGTGTGCCGGCTCATGGCCTCGGCGAACCGGAAGGCCTGCGCGTCGCCGGTGCGCAGGTAGTGGTACCAGAGCCACTGGTCGGTGGAAAGCTCGGAGTTGTCCCACGCGTAGCCGCCGACGTCGTACCTCCACTGGTGCCGGTCGCCGTCGTAGGAGTGCATGACGTCGCCGTAGTCCCAGAAGCCGTACCAGGAGCGCTGGTCCACCTGCTCCAGGTGGTAGCGGTGGATCGCGTCGAGCCGATCCTCGATGGTCGACCTCGCCGCCGTGGACCGGTCGGCCGGCGACCACGAGCCGAACACGCCCGCGGAGTGGTTGTGCTGCGGGCTGCTCGCGGGCAGGGGCGGGGTGGCGGTCGCCGCCGCGAGCTCGGCGAACCGTGCGGCGGAGGGCGTGGCGGCCAGCGCCCAGAACATCAGCTCGGTGGTGCGCCCGACGCCGTAGGGGGTGCCGAACCCCGGCTCGTAGTCCTCGTAGGTGATCTCGAGGGCGTCGAGCTGTTCGGGGTAGGTGTCCTGGCCCATGCCGTCGTGGTAGAACCGCAGGTCCATCGCCTCGGCCCGCGGCGACCACATCCACACGGTGGCGTCCGCCTCGTCGGTCGCGGCGCCGGTGATCTCCAGCTCCGTGGGGTGCAGCTGCCAGAAGTCGCGCATCCCGAACGCCAGTCCTCCCGACGGCGTCCCGACGTAGCCGAGGCCGGGCGCGCGCGTGCCGGCGTCCGACCGGACCCACGAGTGCCCGGAGCCCGTGCGCTTGCGGATCTCGAACCCGTGCGCGGTGAGCTGCGACAGGCTGTGGTCGCCCCAGGCGGGGATCCACTTCAGGCGGGTGGTGACCCGCTGGTCCCAGGTGGCCGGGTCCGGCAGTGCCCGGCCCTCGACCTGGGCGGTGCGCACCACCTCGCCCGGGTCGCGACGCATCCCCGTGACGCCGCGCACCGCCTCGGCGAGCACGCCGCCGTCGGGCCCGGCGAAGCGCACGTGCCGGTCGTAGAGCTCGCCGCGCATCGGGACGGTGAAGCGCACCCCGAGCCCGGTGACGAAGTCGGAGTCCTCGTCGCCGTCGAAGAAGAACGTGTGGACCAACCGGATCCCGTCCGACCCCGCGAACAGCGCGAAGCGCAGCACGAACGGAAGCCAGTCGCGGCGCCCCTTGCGGTGCCTGCCCTCCACCTTGACCACCGCGCGGACCGGGCCGGACTGCTCGACCGTGACCTTCTCGACCGTGCCCGCGAACTCCTCGAACCCGACCTTCGCGCCACGGTCGGTGTCGGGGGAGTCCTGCCGCTGCACGACGAGTCGCCCGTCCTGGGCAATCACGCCCCCGCCACGGCGGATCGCGCGGACCACCTTGTCCCCGTGCCGGCCGAACTCGACCTGCACGACGCCGGTGTCCACCACGACGCGGCCCGGGTTCTCCTGCACGGTGATCGCGTGCGCGCCACGGGCGGGCGTGCCCGGCGCGAGCCGGTACGACGCGGCCCGCGGGGCGGACTCGCTCACGGCGTGCGCGGTCCACTTCACCGACCCGTCGGGCCACCAGGCGGTGGGCCAGGTCTGCACGGGCACGGCCGCGCCGGCCGCGGTGGCCAGGGCGAAGGTCTGGTCGCCGGCCAGCGCGCCGCGCGGCCACGGCACGCCCCAGGTGGCGCCGCCGGCGAGGGCGGCGGGGGCGCCGCCCTCGAGCCAGCGCACGTCGACCGGGTCGTGGCCGGTGGGGGCGAGCGGGACCGCGGCCGTGGCCGGCGCGGCGCTCGCGGTGCGCGCGCTGAGCGCGGCGACCGCGCCGGCGGTGAGGGCGGAGGTGAGGACGGTACGGCGGCTGACGTCGACCACGATGGGTCACTCCTTCGTGACGGTGGGTGCGTTGTCCGTCGGCGGACGTGCCCATCGTGCGAGGTGAGCGAGCAACCGATCGTGAAACGTGCAAAACCGGACCTGGCGGTCCGATGCCGGTTCAGGCGGTGGTGCCGAGCTGCTCGGGGAGCACCTCGTGCCCGAGGGGCGCCCCTGCCGCCAGGAGCTCCACCTCGCCCACGGCGAGGTCGCCGAGACGGCGCAGCTCGTTGCCCAGCGACCCGGCGACGTGCGGTGTGAGCAGGGCCCCGGGGGCGTCCCACAGGGCATGGTCGGCGGGCAGCGGCTCGGGGTCGGTGACGTCGAGGACGGCGCGCAGCCGGCCCGACAGCACCTCCCGCGTCAGGGCCGGGGTGTCGACGAGCCTGCCCCGCGCGGTGTTCACCAGGGTGGCCGCGTCGGGCATGAGGGCGAGCTGGCGCGCACCGATCATCCGGTACGTCTCCGGCAGGTCGGGGGCGTGCACGGTGACGACGTCACTTGACCGTGCGAGGTCGTCGAGCGGCACGGCGGTGGCGCCGAGGGCGCGCGCCCCGTCGGCGTCGACCCACGGGTCGTGCAGCAGCACGTCGACGTCGAACGGCGCCAGCAGCCGCATCACCTGCCGGCCGATCCGCGACGCCCCGACGACGCCGACGGTCAGACCGTGGTTGCCCAGCGGGTCGGGCAGCCCCCAGCCGTCGAAGCGGCGGTGGGCCGCGAAGGCGTCCGCGGCCTCGAGCACGCGCTTGCCCGCCAGCAGCACCGTCGCCAGCGTGTACTCGGCCACCGGGCGCGCGTTCGCGGCCGCGGCGCTGGACACGCGCACGCCGCGCGCCCAGAGCGCCGGCGTCACCAGCGGCTTCACCGACCCGGCGGCGTGCACGACGGCGCGCATCCGCGGCGTTCGCCGCAGCAGCGCGTCGTCGAGCCGGGGCGCGCCCCAGCCGGTGAGGAGCACGTCGACGTCTCCGAGGATCCCGCCGGTCAGCTCCTGCCCCCGGACGCCGGCGTCCGCGAGCTCGTCCGGGGTGAGCACGTGCTCGGCCACGTCGGCCACCGTGCGCAGCCTGGCCACCGCGGCGTCGTCGAACAGCTCGGGCACGAGGTCGGCGTGGCGCATGGCGAAGGCGGCGCGCAGCCGTGTCACGACGCCGTCCCGTCTGTGCTCGCCGCGCCCGTCGCGCCCGTCGCGCCCGTCGGCACGGTGTCGACGTGGCCGTCCGCCCACCGCACCGCCACGCCGGCGGGCGGGCCGCCCTCCGCGCCGCGCCGCACCCGCACCGCGGGCACCGGCCTGCGCCGTGCGCCGTCCTCGCCCGTCAGGACGACGAGCGCGGCGACCACCTCGCCCGCGGCGACCGGCGTCGACGTGCGCAGCCAGGGAACGGCGGACGCCGCGCCGAACGGGTCCGACCCGGACCGGCGCGCCGCCCCGACGGTGTCGAGCGAGGTGTCCGGCAAGGTGTCCGGCAAGGTGTCCGGCGAGGTGTCGGGCGCGCCGTCGTCCTCGACGGTCACGCGCAGGGCGCGCACGTGCGAGGACGTGCCGTCGTCGCGGACGACGCGGACCAGGGTGCCGGAACGGTCGGCGCTCCGCTCGACGTGCAGCGCCCCGTCCTTCGCGGCGGCGAGGGGCCACCCGCCCAGGTGCAGCCGCCAGGGGCCGGCGTCGACGGGCCACGCGGCGTCCCGGTCCAGGTCCTCGGCCGTGGTGCCCGGCAGTGGCGCGCGGCCGGGCACCGCCCTCGCGGCGGGCGTCCACCACGCGAGCCGCACCTCGTCCGGGCCGCGCACCACCGAGGCGGTCGTGAGCACCGGGCCGAGCCGCAGGCCCGCCCACCCGGCGTCGTCGCCCCGTGCGTCGTCGCGCTGCGCGCCGTCCCCGCCCTCGCCGTCGGGCCCGCCGTCACCGGGGACGTCGAGCCAGCAGACCCGGGAGCGGGACACCGCCACGGTGTCGTCCAGGTGCACCCGCTCGACGGCGTCGCGGTGGGACGGCACGCCCCGCGCGTCGAGGAGCGCGGTGTGCGAGTCGAGAGGGGCGGCGACGTCGCGCGCCCCCAGCTGCGGCGACGTCGCGCCGGAGTAGGCGAGGCGGCGGTAGAAGGGGTCGTCGCCCCGGGGTGCCAGCGCGTGCTCGATCGCGCGGTCGGACCCGTGGTTGAGCAGGCGCACGACGCCGTCGGCGGGCGTCGCGCTCACCAGCCACCCGGGCGCCGGGAGGGCCACGGCGTGCGCCTCGCGCCAGACCTCGGGCAGCTCCGGCGCCGCCGTCCAGACGGGGTGGTCGGCGCCGAGCAGCAGGCCGAGGAAGCCCTTGCTCGCCCAGTACGGCGACGACCCGCCCGTGTAGAGCTGGCGCACGCGGTCGTACCGGCGGTGCCAACCGACCGGCAGCAGCCCGCGGTCGTCGACGGCGCCCGCGGCGTCGAAGTGCTCGGCCACCGCGGCGGTGAGGGCGCGCGTGGCACCGGGGGACAGGGGCGTCGCGTCGGCGATCGCGCCCGCCCAGAACGGGGCGAGCACGGCGTGCCGGTAGGTCACCGAGCGGCCCTGCAGCATCGGCGCCCCGCGCGACCCGACCAGGTGCCGGGCCTGGTCGAGGAAGGCGCGCAGGCGCTCGGCGTGCAGGGCCTCGAGCGGCCGGCCCTGGATCCGGGCGTGCAGCAGCGGGTAGACGTGCCACGCCCATCCCGCGTAGTGGTCGAAGTTCTGCCGCCGGCCGCCGCGGCCGCGGCCGTCGGAGTACCAGCCGTCGCCCACGTACAGGGACTCTGCGGTCTCGGCGTTGTGGTCCAGGTCGGCCTGCTCCCACGGGCCGCCGACGCTCGCCAGGAACGCCTCGATCACGTTCTGGAACCACAGCCAGTTGTTCGTGTACCCGCGGGTCCCGACCACGCCGGCGAGCCAGTCGACCGTCCGCTGCCGGGTGGCGTCGTCGAGCCGGTCCCACAGCCAGGGCCGCGTCTCGGACAGCCCGATCGCCACGGACGCGGCCTCCACGACGGCCTGCCGCCGCTCGTCGACCCGCGGCCAGCGCTCGGCGCCGTCGGGATCGGTGCCGTGCCGCAGCCCGTCGGCGTACCGGTCGAGCAGGCCGTGCGGGTCACGACCGTCCTCGCCCCGCAGCCGGAACGCCGCGAGCAGGAACGTCCGCGCGTACCCCTCGAGACCGTCGCTCCACACGCCCGACCCGCTGGCGGGCCCGGGCAGGGTGATCAGGGCACCGCCCGGCGAGGCGTAGGGGCGGACGGCGTCCAGCAGGTCGTCGGCGGTCGCGAGCCACCGCTCGCGCGTCCAGCGGCGCGCCGGGGCGAGTCGCAGGGACGGTGCCGCGGCGTCCGGCACGCCTCCCGATGATGAGCCGGTCGTGCCCGAGGTGCTGGGTGGCGTCGTCGCAGCGGGTGTCACCCCGGCATCCTCGCCCAGCACGCACCGGCACGGGAAGGTCTGAACATTTCCGATCATCCCCGGACATCGTCGGCTACGGTGCTGCCCGACGACCGTTCGACGACGACGGAGGACCACCCATGCACCTGCCCACGGCCCGGCACGAGCACCTGCTGCGCGAGGTGGAGCTGCGGGGGAGCGTGCGCTCGGCCGAGGCGGCCGTCGCGCTCGGCGTCGCGGAGGTGACGATCCGCCGCGACATCGTCGAGCTCGACCGCGCGGGACGGCTGGCGCGCGTGCACGGCGGTGCGGTGGCCCTGCGCTCGGCGCGCGAGCCGCAGGCCGCGCGCGTGCTGGTGGGCGTCGTCGTGCCGAGCTCCAGCGTGCACTTCCCGCCGCTCGTGCGCGGCATGGAGGCGCTCGCTCCCAGCCTGCACGTCCGCCTCGTGCTGGGCGTCTCGCACTACCGGCCCGAGGTGGAGGCCGCCCAGGTGGACCGGCTCGTCGGCCTGGGAGTGCAGGGGGTCGTCGTCGCCCCCACCACCCGGGACCGGTCGCCGGAGGAGCTCGCGGCATGGCTGCGGTCGGTGCCCGTGCCGGTGGTGGTCGTCGAGCGGCGTGTCGACGGGCTCACCGCCCTGAGCGAGCTCGACCAGGTGCGGTCCGACCACGCCCACGGGGCCGTGCTCGCGGTGGAGCACCTCGCCGGGCTCGGGCACCGCCGGATCGGCCTGGCGGTCTACGACCGGACGCCGACCGCGCCGCACGTGCGCGAGGGCTTCGCGACGGCGGTCGCCCGGCTCGGCGTCGAGCCGGGCCCGGACGTGTCGCTGCCCAAGGGCGAGGGGGACCCCGCCGGGCTCGGGCGCGAGCTGTCGGCATTCCTCGACCGGTGCCGGGAGACGGGCACGCGCGCCGTCGTCGTGCACACGGACGACCACGCCGCGCGGCTGGTCGAGGCCGCCCTCGACCGCGGCCTGCGCGTGCCCGAGGACCTCGCCGTGGTGGCATACGACGACGAGAACGCGGAGCTCGCCGTCGTGCCGCTCACGACGGTCACCCCACCGCGCCGCGAGCTGGGCCGCGAGGCGCTGCGCGTGCTCGTCGGGCGGATCGTGGGGGACGAGGGGGGTGAGGTGCCCGGGGCGCAGGGGTCCCCGCGGCACGTGGCGCTGCTGCCGCGGCTCACGGTGCGGGGGTCGTGCGGCGCTGCGGAGTCCTGACGGGGCGCCCGCCCGGGACGCCTACAGCTCCTTGGGGAACGTCAGCACCACGAACGTCGAGACGGCGAAGAGCACGCCGGCGACACCGAGCAGCCCGCGCCGGGCCGTGCGGTGCACCAGCTTGGTGCTGAGCGCGGCGAACAGCGCGACCGACGCGAACAGGATCGACGTCAGCACGTAGTTGTCGCCCGTCTGGTTGGCCCGCCGCGCCGTGGCCGACAGGTCGTCGGCGCGCCGCAGCTCGGCCTCGGCGCGCACTTGCGCCTCGAGCCGGTACTGCGGCATGAGGAACGGCGTGCGCGGTGCGGCGTCGTCGTGCAGGGGGTCCGTGGCGAGCCAGGCGTCGAACGCGGGCACCATCTCGGGGCGGAAGCGGGTGTACAGGAACTCGGACTGGGTGCCGTCCACGGGCTCGTACGACCCGTCGTCGTGCAGCCCCGAGTCCTTGCCGGCGCGGGTCTCGGCCGCCACGGCGTCGATCCAGGACGCGAAGGCCGTGACGTCCATCACCGTGAGCTGGCCGGCCTCGGTGGAGGCGCGGGTCGACTCGGCCCGGGCCGCGCCGGCGGCGGCGTAGCTGTTCGCCTGCACGCCCGACCACTTGGTGCTCTGGAACGCCGACCAGGCCGTCACGACCGTCGCGAGCGCGAGCAGCACGGTGGCGACGAGCTCGACCCGCCGGCTCACCGTCCCGGTCTCGCGCGCGTCCTCGCCCCGCAGCTCCCCACGCGTCATCGCGCCGTCCCCTCGTCGCCCGTCCCCGGTCACCCGCTCCGGTCATCGCACATGCTGTCCGATGACCTGCGAGTTCGCCCCTCGAGCGGGTCGGGCAGGTGACTTGTGCCGCCCGGCATGCGGACCGCCCCGAGCGGTGCCAGAGTGTGCCGCAGGACGGGCTCGGACGGCGTCCGTGCGCCGTCCGTACCCCGCCGGAAGGCCGACCGAGAGGCAGGACATGCGACCCACCGGACCCGTAGAGCTCGTGCTCATCGAGTTCCCCCGGAGCGACTTCAAGGGCGAGATCATCTCCGAGCTCGGGCGTCTCGTCGACGCCGGCACGATCGACGTGCTCGACGCGCTGCTGATCCGCAAGGCGGACGACGGCACGGTGGAGTGGCTCGAGGCCACGGAGGGCGGTGACGACGAGCTGGCCCGCATCGTGGGCGAGCCGGCGGGCCTGCTCGCGGCCGAGGACGTCGACGACATCTCGGCGGAGCTCGCGCCCGGCGCCGCCGTCGGCATGCTCGTCTTCGAGCACGTGTGGGCGCGCGGCCTGACCGGCGCGGTGCGCGGCGCCGGCGGGCAGGTGCTCGACTGGACCCAGGTGCCGCCTGCGGCGCTCGAGGCCCTCGCGGCCGAGATCGAGGAGGAGAACTGACATGCCCCCCATGCGACGGATGGGCCGGCCCGGCCTGATCGGCACGATGGCTCGCACGGCCGTGATCACCGGCACCGCCCAGGCGACCAGCCGGGCGATGAACCGCCGTGCGGCCTCACGAGAGCAGCAGCAGTACGAGGCCCAGCAGTACCAGGCCCAGCAGGCGCAGGAGCAGGCCTACGCCCAGCAGCAGGCGCAGCTGCAGGCCCAGCAGCAGGCGCAGGTCGCGGCGGCTCCCGCCGCGCCGGCGGGGGACGACCTCATCGCGAAGCTCAAGCAGCTCGGCGACCTCAAGGCGGCCGGCGTCCTGTCCGACGCCGAGTTCGCCGCGGCCAAGGCCAAGCTGCTCGGCTGAACGCCGGAGAGCGAGGCGGTTGCGAGCCGGCCCCACACCACCTGACGAGGGAGCGACCGTGACGGCCGCAGAGGCGCAGGACCCGATCGACTGGCGGCCGTACGGCAGGCTGCTCGCCATCTCCGCCCTGATCGGGATCCCCGTCTCGTTGGCGGCCTTCGCGTTCCTCGCCCTCCTGCACGCGATGACGCACCTGGTGTGGGAGGACCTCCCGGCGGCGTGGGGGCTGGACGCCCCGCCCTGGTGGTGGCCGCTCCCGTTGCTGGCCGTGGCCGGGGTCGTCGTCGGGGTCGCCGTCCGGTACCTCCCGGGCCACGGCGGCCACGTGCCCGTCAACGGGCTGAGCATGGGGCCGGTCCCCGCGGCCTACGTGCCGGGCATCCTCCTGGCCGCGCTCGCCGGGCTGCCCCTCGGTGTCGTCCTCGGGCCCGAGGCGCCGCTGCTCGCCATCGGCGCCGCCCTCGCGCTCATCCTGGTGCGGCCGTGGGACTCGTCCTTCAACGACCCGGCGCGTCAGGTGCTCTCCGTCGCCGGGTCCGCCGCCGCCCTGTCCGCGATCTTCGGCAGCCCGCTCGTGGGCGCGGTCTTCGTCGTCGAGGCCGCGGCGCTGGGCGGTCTCTCCGGGGCGAAGCTCACCCGGGTGGTGCTCCCGTGCCTCCTGACGTCGGGCGTCGGCGCCCTCGTGTTCACCGGCATGGGGAGCTGGACCGGCCTGGAGATCGCGTCGCTCGCGCTGCCGGGCATCGACGGCCCGGCGCGGCCCGACCTCGGCGACGTGCTCTGGACACTTCCCGTGGCGGTGCTCATCGCCGTCGGGGTGCGGCTCGTGCACCGGTTGGGCGCGGCCGTCGCGCGGCTCGCGGAGCAGCGCCCGTTCCGGTGGGCGGTCACCGGGGCGCTCGTCGTCGGCGTGTGCGCCTCCGCCTACGCGCTGGTCACCGGGCGGTCACCGGAAGAGGTGGCGCTCTCGGGGCAGGCGCTGCTCCCCACCCTGGCGTCCGACCCTGCGGCGTGGGGGGTCGGGGCGCTGGTCGCGCTGCTGGCGTTCAAGGGCATCGCCTACGCCGTCTCGCTCGGCACGCTCCGCGGCGGCCCGATCTTCCCCGCCGTCCTCCTCGGTGCGGCCGCCGGGGTGGCCGTCGCCGGCCTGCCGGGCTACGGCGCGGTGCCGGCGCTCGCCGCCGGGATGGCCGCGGCGACCGCCGCGACCCTCCCGTTCCCGGTCTCCTCGTCCGTGCTGGTGGTCATGCTGCTCGGGCCGGCGGCACCGGCGATGGCACCGATCGTGCTGCTCGCGGTCGTCGTCGGGTACGTCACCGAGCAGTACCTGCTGCGCCCCCGCCGCGAGGCGCGGGAGCGGGCCGCGCAGACCCGCGCGGACCAGGGCGCCTGACGGCTGGAGGTCACTCGCCGGTCGCGCCGTCCACGGCCTCGCGCAGCAGGTCCGCGTGGCCGTTGTGCCGCGCGTACTCCTCGATCATGTGCACGAGGATCCAGCGCAGGCTGAACGCGCCCTCGCCGGGCCGCCGAGACTCCTGGGCGGACGTGCCGTCCAGCCCGCCGGCCGCGAGGGCCGCGTCGATGCGCCGGTCGGAGTCGGCCACCGCGGCGTCGAGCAGCGCCCGCAGCTCCTCGGGGGAGTCGTCGGCCGCCGAGTGGAACTCCCAGTCCCGGTCGGCGTCCCAGTCCGCCGTGTCGAACGGCGCGATGGCGGTGTCGCCGTCCAGCTTCACCGCGAACCAGTCCGTCTCGACCAGGGCGAGGTGCTTGACCAGGCCGCCGAGCGTCAGGCTGCTCGGCGCGTGCGGGGTGCGCAGCTGCTCGGCCGTCAGCCCGGCGGTCTTCCAGCGCAGCGTGTCGCGGTGGTAGTCGAGGAACGTCCGGAGCGTCGTGACCTCGTCCGCGCGCAGCGGCGGGTCGACGCGGTCGTCGGTCGGCATGCCGGGCGCGGGCACCGGGAGGCGGAGGTCGCCCGCGGCGAGCGCCGCGCGGAGGGCGGCGGCCGTGGCGGCCGGCTCCTCGTCGGTGGTGTCGCGGGCGTGCCCCTCCAGCGGGCCGAGGTCGGCGAACGCCGCGTGCATGCTCCGGACGGCGGCCGCGTCGCGCAGCTCGGCGTCGGCGCGGTCGGTCGCGCGCGCGAGCGTCGCGTCGAGCGAGGGGCGTAGGACGACGTACGCGAGGTCCCAGCCCTCACGGACGGCGGCGGCGCGGAACGGCGCGAGGAACCAGGGCCCGACGACGCCGTCGAGCACCACGTCGTAGCCCCCGCGCGCGTAGGCGGTCGTCGCCCCGACGACGGCGTCGGCGACGACGGCGTTCTGGCGCTCGGACCCGGCGAGGTACGGCGGCACGAACCCGGTCACGACGGACCGGTAGAACGCGTCGGTGGTGAGGTTGACCGTGGGGCGCTCCGTCTCCTGGGTCAGGAGGGCGGCGACGGTGGTCTTCCCGGCGCCCGGGGGGCCGGTGAGGATGGTGATCACCCCGGGACCCTAGCGGGGTGCGATTGCACGGGCCCGTGATTTGCGTCGCGCTCAGGCGGCGGCGAGCTCGCGGGCCCGTCGCAGGACGGCGTCGAGCATGGCCGGCGTGAGGCGTCCCGTGAAGGTGTTCTGCTGCGAGACGTGGAAGCAGCCGAGCACCGTGAGCCTCCCGTCTCCCGGGTGGCCTGCCGCCCGGTCCAGCGTCACCTCCGCCCCGTGCGCGAAGCGTGGTCGGGGTCGGGGCACGTCCCAGCCCTGCTCGGCCAGGGTCGTGAGCAGCGCCTGCCAGCCGATCCCGCCGAGCGCGACGGCGACGCGGACGCCGGAGCCCACGAGCTCGAGCTCCCGGGCCAGGTACGGCGCGCAGCGACGACGCTCCTCGGGGGTGGGCTTGTTCGCGGGCGGGGCGCAGCGGACGGGGGCGGTGACGCGGATGTCGCGCAGCTCCAGACCGTCGTCGGCGGCGACCGACGTCGCCTGGTTGGCGAACCCGGTGCGGTGCATGGCGGCGAACAGGAAGTCGCCGCTCCGGTCGCCGGTGAACATGCGGCCCGTGCGGTTGGCGCCGTGCGCCGCGGGGGCGAGCCCGACCACCACGACCCGCGCGGCAGGGTCCCCGAAGCCCGGGACGGGGCGCCCCCAGTAGTGCTCGTCGCGGAACGCTGCCCGCCGCTCGCGGGCGACGTCTTCGCGCCAGGCGACGAGGCGCGGGCAGGCGCGGCACTCCACGAGGAGGGCGTCGAGCGCCGCCAGCGTCGGCGCGGTGCGCGCGGCGGCCGGGTAGTCGGGGGAGTCGGTCGGAGGGACGGCGGGCACCGTTCCATGGTGGCGTACGACGGCGTGCCCCACGACGGCGCGGACGGCGCGCGCAGGACGGCCCGCCCTCCCGGGGTCGGGAGGGCGGGCCGTCGTGCGTCGCCTCAGGCGGCGCGGCGGGTCAGACCGCCGGGTTCAGGCGACCGCGCGCCGGGGTGGCGGTGGCGACGGGCATCGTCGCGGTGGCGACGGCGGGTGCCGCGGCGAGGCGGCGCAGCGACCAGCCCATGAGACCGACGAGGACGCCGAGGCCCATCACCAGGGCGCTCACGCCGTAGGCGACGACCGACGTGAACAGCGAGGCCCGCAGGAACGAGGCGTTCATCGCGGTGGCGCGCAGCGGGTCGTCCTGCTCGAGCTGGGCGTAGGTCTGGCCGCCCGTGGCCTCGAGGGCGTGCTCGTCGATGACCTGCGCCTGCGCGTATGCCGTGAGCGGACCGTCCACCGTGGCTCCGCCGAGGAACGCGGCGTCCTCGGAGACGGTGATGTCCTGGGCGGCGAGCTGCGTGCTCACGGTGGCCCACGTGGCGGCACCGGCACCGATCATCAGGATGCCGGCGATCAGCGCGACGAGGCCGACGATGCGAACCGGTCGCTGGGTGGTACGGGTGGTGGTCATGGTCCCCTCCGGGCGCCGGGTCGCATGGTTCGCGGCCGGTCTGGACTGCGCCGGGTCTGGCGCTGTCTCTATGGTAAGACCACACGGCCTGACCTGCATCGACGTTTCTTGTGAAGTCCTTCACAAAGATCGTCGGGGCGACGACCCGTGGTCGCACGGCTCGCCCGGTCGCGCGTGCGCGGCGACCGTGGTGGTCTGGACGACGGCCGGACGGCACCGGGCCGGCCGGCGTCGAAGGGGGAGCAGCATGAGCGAGAGTTCGGGCCTGGGCGGCCTGTTCGACAAGGCCAAGGAGAAGATCAAGGACCTCGCCACCGACGAGAACATCGACAAGGCGGCGGGCGAGGTGAAGAAGCGGACGCCGGACAACGTCGACGGCTACGTCGACAAGGCGGCTGCGGAGGCCAAGAAGCGCAACGACGACGGTCCCGCCGCCCGTCCCGCCGCCCGTCCCGACGGCGGCCTCGGCGGCGGCCCCGGCGCCTGACCGGGTCGCCTGCGCGGGCCCGACGGCGCGTGGCGCGGGCCCGGGGCCCACGGATGAGTACGATCGTGGGGCGTCACCGATGGTGGCGCCCCACGACCGTGCCCGGCGCCGAGCCCCGGGCGGTCCCGCCCAGGCGCTGCCCGTGCCCGTCCGCAGCGCCCACGACCCGCAAGGAGCAGCACGTGTCCGACGTCGCCTCGCCGATGCCACCGAACCCCGACGACGCCAACCAGGACACGGTGACGGTGCAGACGCCGACGACGGGCACGGACCTCTTCGCGGACCGCAAGGACGTCGTCGTGATGCGCGTCGACGGCGAGCTGCTGGACCTCTCGCGCGACCTCGCGCCCGGCACCGTCGTCGAGCCCGTGACGATCGGCTCGCCCGACGGCCTCGCTGTGCTGCGCCACAGCGCCGCGCACGTGCTGGCCCAGGCGGTGCAGCAGGCCAACCCGGACGCGAAGCTCGGCATCGGCCCGCCCGTCACCGACGGCTTCTACTACGACTTCGACGTCGCCACGCCGTTCACCCCCGAGGACCTCAAGGCGCTCGACAAGGCGATGGCGCGCATCATCAAGGAGGGCCAGACCTTCCGCCGCCGCGTCGTCACGGAGGACGAGGCGCGCGCAGAGCTGGCCGACGAGCCCTACAAGCTGGAGCTCATCGGCCTCAAGGGCGGCTCGTCGGACGAGGACGGGTCGTCGGTCGAGGTCGGCGGCGGCGAGCTGACGATCTACGACAACGTCCGCGGCGCCGGCCGCGAGAGCGAGACCGTGGTCTGGAAGGACCTGTGCCGCGGGCCGCACCTGCCCAGCACGAGGCTCATCGGCAACGGCGTGCAGCTCATGCGCAACGCCGCGGCGTACTGGCGCGGCAGCGAGAAGAACCCGATGCTGCAGCGCGTCTACGGCACCGCCTGGCCCAGCAAGGACGAGCTCAAGGCGTACCTCGAGCGCCTGGCCGAGGCCGAACGCCGCGACCATCGCCGCATCGGCTCCGAGATGGACCTGTTCTCGTTCCACGACGAGGTCGGCTCGGGTCTGCCGCTGTTCCACCCCAAGGGCGGCGTGATCAAGCGGGTCATGGAGGACTACGTCCGCCAGCGCCACATCGAGGAGGGCTTCTCCTACGTCGGCACGCCGCACATCACCAAGGAAGAGCTCTTCTACACGTCGGGCCACCTGCCGTACTACGGCGACACGATGTTCCCGCCGCTGGACCTCGAGGACGTCGGCGACCACGGCCGCTACCGCCTCAAGGCGATGAACTGCCCGATGCACAACCTCATCTTCTCGAGCCGGGGCCGCTCCTACCGCGAGCTGCCGATCCGCCTCTTCGAGTTCGGCTCCGTCTACCGGTACGAGAAGTCGGGCGTGGTGCAGGGCCTGACGCGCGTGCGCGGCCTGACCCAGGACGACTCCCACTCCTACGTCACCCCGGAGCAGGCGCCCGCCGAGGTCAAGCACCTCCTGGACTTCATGCTCTCGGTGCTGCGCGACTTCGGTCTGGACGACTTCTACCTGGAGCTGTCGACGCGCGACGACAAGAAGAAGGACAAGTTCGTCGGCACCGACGAGGACTGGGCCAAGGCCACCGCGGTGCTCGAGGAGGTCGCGGTCGCCTCGGGTCTCGAGCTGGTCGCCGACCCCGGCGGCGCGGCGTTCTACGGCCCCAAGATCTCCGTCCAGGCCAAGGACGCGATCGGCCGCACCTGGCAGATGGGCACGGTGCAGTACGACTTCAACCAGCCCAAGGGCTTCGGCCTCGAGTACACCGCGGCGGACGGCACCAAGCAGCAGCCGGTGATGATCCACTCCGCCAAGTTCGGCTCGATCGAGCGGTTCATGGGCGTGCTCATCGAGCACTACGCGGGGCTCTTCCCGGCCTGGCTCGCGCCCGTCCAGGTGCTCGCCGTCCCGGTCGCCGAGGCGTTCGACGACTACCTCAAGGACGTCGTCGCCCAGCTCACGGCCCGCGGGATCCGTGCCGAGGTCGACCTCTCGGACGACCGCTTCGGCAAGAAGATCCGCAACGCGTCCAAGGAGAAGGTGCCTTTCGTGCTCATCGCGGGCGGCGAGGACGTCGAGGCCGGGGCGGTGTCCTTCCGGTTCCGCGACGGCACCCAGGAGAACGGGGTGCCGGTCGCCGACGCGATCGAGCGCATCGTCGCGGCGGTGCGCGACCGCGCCCAGGTCTGAGCGGGCGCGCATGACGGGACACGAACCGGAGCACGGCCCGACGACGGCGGGCGCGGGCGACTTCGGCCCGCCCGAGGACGGGCTGCAGCGCCTGTGGACGCCGCACCGCATGGTCTACATCGGCGGGCAGGACAAGCCGGCCGACGGGTCCGTGGCGCAGTGCCCGTTCTGCCGCATCCCCGCGGGCGACGACGAGGAGGGCCTCGTCGTCGCCCGCGGGGCGGAGTGCTACGCGGTGCTGAACCTGTATCCCTACAACTCCGGGCACCTCATGGTGCTGCCGTACCGGCACGTGTCCGGCTACGTCGACCTCACGACGTCGGAGACGACCGAGCTGGCGACGATGACCCAGACGGCGATCCGCACCCTCACCGCGGTCTACGGACCGGCCGGCTACAACATCGGGATGAACCAGGGCGAGGTCGCGGGCGCCGGCATCGCGGCGCACCTGCACCAGCACGTCGTGCCGCGCTGGCTCGGTGACGCGAACTTCCTCCCCGTCGTCGGCCAGACCAAGGCGCTGCCCGAGCTCCTCGCGGACACGCGTGCCCGCCTCGCCGCGGCGTGGCAGGCCGGCGCCGGGCGCGCGCCCGAGGGGGGCCGCTGATGCTCAGCGGTCTCCGCGCGGCGATGCAGCGCCTGTTCACCCCGCTGGCGCGGCTGCTCCTGGGCTGGGGCGTGTCGCCGGACGCGGTGACGATCGCAGGGACGGTGGTGGTGTCCGGCCTCGCGCTCACGCTGCTGCCCACCGGCCACGTGCTGCTCGGCGGGCTCCTCATCGGCCTGTTCGTCCTCACCGACTCGCTCGACGGCGTCATGGCGCGCCTGTCGGGGCGCTCGGGGCCCTGGGGGGCGTTCCTCGACTCGACCCTCGACCGGGTGTCGGACGGCGCGGTGTTCGCGGGGATCACCCTGTGGTTCGTGCTGCACCCCGACCTCCCGTACGCCACGTGGGGCGTGACGGCGTCGCTGGCCTGCCTCGTGCTGGGCGCCGTCGTCCCGTATGCGCGGGCACGGGCGGAGAGCGTCGGTGCCACCGCGGCGGTCGGCATCGCCGAGCGGAGCGACCGGCTGCTGGTCGCCCTCCTGGCGGTCGTGCTCACCCAGGTCGGGGTGCCGGTCGTCGTCGCCGAGGTCATGCTCACGCTGCTCGCGGTGGCGAGCCTCGTCACGGTGGTGCAGCGCGTCGCGACAGTACGCCGTCAGCTGTCGCGCACCACGCCCACCGAGAAGCCCACCGAGAAGCACACCGAAGCCACCCCCGACCCGGAGGCCTGATGCGGATCGACGTCGCCCGCCTGTACACGTTCGCCTGGCGCCACGCGCCGAAGATCCCGGAGCCGGTGCTGCGCGCGGCGTTCACCGCCGTCGCGGACCTCACGTGGCTGCGGCGCACCGAGGGGGTGCGCCGGCTGGAGGCGAACTATGCACGGGTGCGGCCGGACCTCGACGCCCCCGAGCTGCGCCGCCTGACGCGCGCAGGCATGCGGTCGTACATGCGGTACTTCCGCGAGGCGTTCACCCTGCAGGGCGCGACGGCCGAGCAGGTCGCGGCGCGGGTGCGCGTCGAGGGCCTGGAGCACGTGGCGGAGCCGGTCGCCGACGGTCAGGGGGTCTCGCTCGCGCTCGCCCACCTGGGCAACTGGGACCTCGCGGGCGCGTACGCGACCCCGCACATCGCGCCGGTGCTCACCGTCGCGGAGCGGCTGAAGCCGGAGGAGCTGTTCGTCGAGTTCGTCGAGTTCCGACGCTCCGTCGGCATCGACGTGCTGCCGCTGGGCGACCCCGACGTCTTCCGCAACCTCGTGCGCGGCGCCTCGAGGGGCGGCTGCATCATCCCGCTGCTGGCCGACCGTGACCTCACGTCGTCCGGCGTCGAGGTGGACCTGTGCGGTCACCGGGCGCGGGTGGCCGCGGGCCCTGCGGCGCTGGCGCTCGCCGCCAAGGTGCCGCTCGTGCCCGTGGGGATCACCTACGAGCGGCTGACGGGCGACCGCCGCCGCGCCGCGGGCACGCCGTGGGGCATCGTGATCCGGTTCTCCCCGGCGGTCCCGGTGCCCGACGACTCGGGCCTGCACCGCAAGGAGCGCGTGGCACGCATGACGCAGGGCTGGGTGGACGCGGTCGCCCGCACCCTGCAGGAGTCCACGGAGGACTGGCACATGCTGCAGCGCGTCTTCGTCGACGACCTCGACGCCGCGCGGTACGCCCGCACCAGGGCCGAGGCGGGCGAGGCATGAGCGCCGCCCCCGACACCGCAGCGGCCCCGACGCCGTCGCGCCCGCTGCGCGTCGGCATCGTCTGCCCGTACTCGTTCGACGCGCCGGGCGGCGTGCAGTTCCACGTGCGCGACCTCGCGCAGGCGCTGCAGCGCGCCGGGCACGAGGTGTCCGTGCTCGCCCCGGCGGACGACGACACGCCCGTCCCGGAGGTCGTCACCGCGGCGGGCCGGGCGATCCCCGTGCGCTACAACGGCTCCGTCGCGCGGCTGACGTTCGGGCCGCGCACGGCGGCCCGGGTGCGGCGCTGGCTCGAGGCGGGCCGGTTCGACGTGGTGCACGTCCACGAACCGATGGTGCCCAGCCTGTCGATGCTCGCCCTGTGGCAGGCGGAGGGCCCGGTCGTGGCGACGTTCCACACCTCGCAGGAACGCTCGCGGGCCCTGCAGGTCGCGTTCCCGCTGCTGCGGCAGTCCCTGGAGAAGATCGCCGGACGCATCGCCGTGTCGGAGGACGCCCGCCGCACCCTCGTCGACCACGTGGGCGGCGACGCGGTGGTCATCCCGAACGGCGTCTACGTGGACACGTTCGCGGCCGCCGAGCCGTCCGACCGGTGGTGCGGCACCCCCGAGGCGCCGACGATCGCGTTCCTCGGCCGGCTCGACGAGCCGCGCAAGGGCCTCCAGGTGCTCGCCGCGGCCGCGCCGCGGGTGCTCGCGCAGGTCCCCGGGGCGCGTTTCCTCGTGGCGGGCAAGGGCGACGACGGCCGGGACGCCGCCCTCGAGGCGCTCGGCCCGCACGCCGGGTCGTTCGAGTTCCTGGGCGGCGTGAGCGACGAGGACAAGGCGTCGCTGCTCGCGTCGGCGGATCTGTACGTCGCACCGCAGACGGGCGGAGAGAGCTTCGGCATCGTGCTGGTCGAGGCCATGAGCGCCGGCGCCGGCGTCGTGGCCAGCGACCTCGGGGCGTTCCGCCGGGTGCTGGACGAGGGCACCGCCGGGCGCCTGTTCCGCACCGGTGAGCCCGACGACCTGGCGCGCGCGATCCTCGAGGCCCTCGGCGACGCCGTGGGCACCCAGGAACGGCGGAAGCGGGCCACGGCGTTCGTGTGCCGGTTCGACTGGTCCGCCGTGACCGCGCAGGTGCTCGCGGTCTACGAGATGGCCGTCGCCGCGGGGGAGGCGCTGGGCTCTCCGGTCGCCCCGACGCGGACGGAGAGCGCCGTCGGCTGGCTGCGCACCCGGCGCGCCGCGGGAGGTGAGGGGGCATGACCTGGTCCGAGCTCGCGCTCGTCGTCCTCGTCGTGGCCGCCGTCGTGGTCTGGCTCGCCTGGATCTCGGCGTCACGCCTCGACCGGCTGCACCGCAAGGTGGTCGCGTCGCGCATCGCCCTGCAGGCCCAGTTCGCGCGTCGCGCGGGGGCCGCCATCGACCTGGCCTCCTCAGGGTTGCTCGACCCGGCGGGGGCCGTGCTCGTCGCCGACGCCGCGTTCGCCGCCGTCGAGGACGCCGGGCCGGCTTCGACGCCGGGCGCGGAGCTCGCGCTCGACGGCCTGGGCCCCGACCGTGAGCGGACCGAGAGCGAGCTGTCCGCGACGCTGCGCTCCGCGCTCGGCGACGGCGAGGCGCTGGCCGAGCTGCGCGCGACGCCCGCCGGCGGCGAGCTCGTCGGCCAGCTCGGTGCGGCCTGGTACCGCGCCCAGCTGGCGCGGAGGTTCCACAACGAGGCCGTCGCCCAGGCGCGGCGTGCGCGGCGCACCTGGTACGTGCGCCTCCTCCGGCTGTCCGGGCACGCGGCCCTGCCCCGCACGGTCGAGCTGGACGACCAGATGCCGGAGGGGCTCTCCGGAGCCTGACGCGCGGAACTAGGATGGAAGGCGCGTGACAGCGGTCACGCGTCCCACTGCGACACGAGCGAGGTTGCGTTGAGCGAGACCATCGGCAGCGACGGCCGGATCCCCGCGGGAGAGGTGGGCACCGCCCGCGTCAAGCGCGGCATGGCCGAGATGCTCAAGGGCGGCGTCATCATGGACGTCGTCACGCCCGAGCAGGCGAAGATCGCCGAGGACGCCGGCGCCGTGGCCGTCATGGCCCTCGAGCGGGTGCCCGCCGACATCCGTTCGCAGGGCGGCGTCGCCCGCATGAGCGACCCCGACATGATCGACGGCATCATCGACGCCGTCTCGATCCCCGTGATGGCGAAGGCGCGCATCGGGCACTTCGTCGAGGCGCAGGTGCTGCAGTCCCTGGGCGTCGACTACGTCGACGAGTCGGAGGTGCTCACCCCCGCCGACTACGCCAACCACATCGACAAGTGGCAGTTCACCGTGCCGTTCGTGTGCGGTGCCACCAACCTTGGCGAGGCGCTGCGCCGCATCACCGAGGGCGCGGCGATGATCCGCTCCAAGGGCGAGGCCGGCACGGGCGACGTCTCCAACGCGACCACGCACATGCGACAGATCCGCGCGCAGATCCGCCGGCTGACCTCGCTGCCCGAGGACGAGCTGTTCGTCGCCGCCAAGGAGCTGCAGGCGCCGTACGAGCTGGTCGCCGAGGTCGCACGGGCCGGGAAGCTGCCGGTCGTGCTGTTCACCGCGGGCGGCATCGCCACCCCGGCGGACGCCGCGATGATGATGCAGCTCGGCGCCGAGGGCGTGTTCGTCGGCTCCGGCATCTTCAAGTCGGGCGACCCGGTGGCGCGCGCCAAGGCGATCGTGCAGGCGACCACGTTCCACGACGACCCCGACGTCGTCGCCAAGGTGTCCCGCGGGCTGGGCGAGGCCATGGTCGGCATCAACGTCGAGGCCGAGCCGGCCCCGGTCCGACTGGCCGAGCGCGGCTGGTAGTCCCGCATCGCGACCGTCGTCGTCCTGCCGATCACATCCAGCACGGCCCTTGCGCGGCACCCCGGCAACGTGTTCGTCCCGTCCCTGGCGTCGGGGCTGCCGAAGGAATCCGTCGTCAACGTGTCCCAGCCGATGACTCTGGACCGCGTCGACATCGAACCCACCGGGCTCACGCTTCCCGAGAATCTGATGGACGCCGTCGACGCCGGCATCCGACGAGTCGTGGAACTGGGACGCGTTCGTTCATGAAGAGCGTGCTGCTGCCCGAATCGTCGGTGCCGGGCGCCGACCTGCCCGTCCGCGCGGTGCTGCCCGCGACGGTCGATGCGGTGCGGGAGCGCGGCACCGCGGTGCTGGTCGCGCCGCCCGGCTCGGGGAAGACGTCGTTGCTGCCGCTCGCGCTGGCCGATGCGCTCGGGGGCACGATCCTCGTCGCCGAGCCGCGCCGTATGGCGACCCGCGCGGCCGCGACCCGGCTGGCGGCCCTGGTCGGCGAGCCGCTCGGGCAGCGGATCGGCTACGCCATGCGCGGTGAGCGCAGCGGCGGCACAGGGCTCCGCGTCGAGGTGGTGACGACAGGGCTCCTCGTGCGGCGCCTGCAGCAGGACCCGGAGCTGCCGGGGGTCTCGGCGATCGTGATCGACGAGTGCCACGAGCGGCACCTGGACGCCGATCTGCTGCTCGCGCTCTGCGTCGACGTCCGGGCGAACCTCCGGGACGACCTGGCGATCGTCGCGACCTCGGCCACGGCGGACACCGTCCGGTTGAGCCGCGCACTGGGCACCGACGTCCCGGCACCGGTGATCACGGCGACTGCCGCGCTGTTCGACGTGGCGGTCGAGTGGGCCCCGCCACCGTTGCCCGCGCCGCTGCTGCCCGGTGGGCGGGTCGACCCGCGCCTGCTGGACCACGTCGCGGCCGTCGTCCGGCGGGCCCTGGACGAGAGCGACGGCGACCTCCTCGTGTTCGTCCCTGGTGAGGCCGAGATCAACGGTGTGACACGCCGGTTGGCCGGTGAGAACGTCCTGCCGTTGTTCGGTCGCCAGTCGAGGGCCGAGCAGGAGCGCGCGCTGGCGCCGGCCGCCGCTCGTCGGATCGTGGTCACGACGTCGGTCGCGGAGAGCTCGCTGACCGTGCCTGGGGTCAGGGTCGTGGTCGACGCGGGTCTCGCCCGCGAGCCGCGTACCGATCACTCCCGTGGCCTCGGCGCGCTGGTCACCTGCCGGGTCTCGAGGTCGTCGGCCGATCAGCGTGCCGGCCGCGCCGGGCGGGAGGCACCCGGCCGGGTCTACCGGTGCTGGTCGGCCACCGACCACGCGCGTCTCGACGAGCACGCGGCGCCGGAGATCGCGATCGCCGACCTGGCGGCCTTCGCCCTCGACCTCGCGGCGTGGGGTGCGCCTGCCGGCGACGGCCTGGCGCTGCTCGACGCGCCGCCGGCCCCGGCGATGGCCGCGGCCACCGAGCTGCTGCGCCGCATCGATGCCGTGGACGACGACGGCCGCATCACCGAGCGGGGCCGCCGGATGCGGGCGATCGGGGCGCACCCACGGATGGCTCGTGCGCTGCTCGACGGGGCCGCGCGGGTCGGCACCGCCCGGGCACGCGAGGTCGTCGCGATGCTCTCGGAGGACTCGGGCCGCTCCTTCGGCGACGACCTGCCGGCCCGCTGGCGCGCCCTGCGTCGCGGCGAGGACCGCGCGGCCACGGCCCGCTGGCGGGAGGAGACGAAGCGCCTCGGCCGCGGCACGACGACCGGCGACCCGAGGGACGGGCGGGCGGGTCGGGAGACGCACGGGGTTCCGGACGACCTCGCGGTGGGGATCGTCGTGGGGCTGGCATACCCGGACCGGATCGCGCGGGCCCGGGGGGCCGGCTCGGCGACCTATCAGATGTCCGGTGGCACGGGGGCCGCGCTGGACCCGCAGTCGCCGCTGCGCAGCACGACCTGGTTGGCGGTCGCGGTCGCCGACCGGGCACCCGGTCGTGCCGACGCCAGGATCCGTGCCGCGGCGCCGATCGACGAGCAGACCGCACGAGACGTCGCGGGCGACCTCGTCCGGACCGTCGACCAGATCCGCTGGGACGACGGGCGGGTCGTGACGCGGCGCGTCGAGAGGCTCGGCGCGATCGTCCTGGGCGACGTCCCGCTGGCAAGACCCGACCCGATGCTCGTCCAGGCGGCAGTTCGCGACGGCATCGCCCGCAGCGGTCTGTCCGTGCTGCGCTGGTCGGAGGCCGCGCACGGGCTGCGGGAACGGCTCGCGTTCTGCCACGCCCACCTCGGCGCCCCCTGGCCGGCGGTCGACGACGGCGCGCTGCTGGCCGATCTCGACGGATGGCTGGGAGCCGAGCTCGCCTCGGTGCGCAGCGAGCGCGACCTTGCGCGCATCGACGTGGCCTCGGCCCTGAGGCGGCTGCTGCCGTGGCCCGCGGCATCCCGGTTCGGCGAACTCGCACCCGAACGCCTCCGGGTCCCGTCGGGCTCCGAGGTCCGGCTCGCGTACGACGACGTCGAGCCGCCCGTCCTCGCCGTGAAGCTGCAGGAGGTGTTCGGCTGGACCGCCACGCCTGCCGTCGCGGACGGCCGTGTCCCGGTCGTGCTGCACCTGCTGTCGCCCGCGCGGCGTCCGGTCGCGATCACGAGCGATCTCGCCTCCTTCTGGCAGCGGGGCTATCCGCAGGTCCGGGCCGACCTGCGGGCTCGCTACCCCCGCCATCCGTGGCCGGAGGATCCGCTCACCGCCGTCCCGACCGGGCGAGCGAAACCTCGCAGCCGACCGTGACTAGCATGGGCGCCATGGATGCCCGCCTCCCGCTGCTCGCCGCACACGTTCGAGGCCCGGGGGGCGGCAGGTGACGTCGGCATCGCTGGGGCCCGACTGGGCGGTCGGACCGGACGGGCTGCGGCAGCGGCGCGCGGCGCGCGTCATCGTGCTGGACGACGCGGACCGGGTGCTGCTCGTCCGCGGGCACGACGCCGACCAGCCCGAGCGGTCGTGGTGGTTCACCGTGGGCGGCGGCATCGACGGCGGCGAGAGCGAGGTCGACGCCGCTCTGCGCGAGCTGCGCGAGGAGGCCGGCCTCGCGCTCACGCCGGGCGACCTCGTGGGCCCCGTGCTGACCCGGGACGCGTACTTCCACTTCTTCGCGGAGACGTGCCGCCAGCAGGAGGTCTTCTTCCTGGCGCGCGTGGACGGCGGCCATCGGCCCACCGACGACGGGTGGACGGCCGAGGAGCGCGACGTGCTGGACGAGATGCGGTGGCTGACCACCGCGGAGCTGCGCGCGGAGACGCGCGAGGTCTTCCCGACCGCCCTGGCCGACGTCGTCGACGCCCTGGCCCGCGGGTGGGACGGCACCGTGCGCCACCTCGGCGTCCAGCACGACGACGAGCCCTCCGACCCCGAGGAGCTCGGCCCCTCGACCCGGTGACGCCCCACACGACGCGCGCCCGAGGCATCCGTTCGTTACCGTCGCTGTGAGACGCGTCACGCACGACGATGTGCGGACGCCGCGGGCGGCAACGACGGGGGGCGTCGACATGAACCGACTGACGAAGGCTGCGATCGCCGTGGGAGGTGCCGCCGTCCTGCTGGTCGGCGGTGCCCAGACGATCGCCTACTGGACCGCGCAGGGGACCGCCACGGGGACCGACGTCACGGCGGGCACGCTGACCATGACGGACGGCGACTGCGGTGACTGGACCCTCGACGGGGGCGGCGCCGTGACGGACGGCATCGTGCCGGGCGACACGGTGACGTCCACCTGCACCATGGCGCTCGGCGGCGCCGGCGACCACCTGGCGCTCGGCGAGATCACGGTCTCGGCGCCGACATGGGCCGAGGAGAACGCCCTCACGGGGGCGCTCGACCTGAGCCTCACCTCGGCGACGCTGGGCGGCGAGACGCTGACCCTCCCGCTGGCCGACCCCGTCCCGGTGGGGGCCTCGGACTCGCTCGTGGTCAACCTGGAGGCGGTGTTCGACACGGCCGCGGCGAACGACACCCAGGGGCTGACGGCCGCGCTCGAGGACGTCACCGTCCAGGTCACGCAGGCGCACGTCGTCCCCGCGCCCTGAGCGGGCGCGTCGTGGCCCCGCCACGTCCGCGCCCGGGCGGCGCCGTGCGGCGCGCGGTCGGGCGAGGCCTCGCCTGGCTCGTCCTGCTGGTCGCCGGCGGGGCGCTGCTGCTCGTCGTGGTGGTCCCGCGCCTCGGGGGAGCGACCCCGTACGGCGTGGCGACCGGCTCGATGCGCCCCGCGTTCGACGTCGGCACGCTGGTCGTGACCCGGCCCGTCGACGTCGCGGAGATCACGACCGGACAGGTGGTCACCTACCAGCTGCGCTCCGGCGACCCGACCGTCGTGACCCATCGCGTGGTGGGTCTCGGCACGACGGCGACCGGCGAGCGGACCCTGGTGACCCGGGGCGACGCGAACGACGTGGCCGACCCGCAACCGGTGCGGGCCGTGCAGGTGCGCGGGGTCCTCTGGTACGCGGTGCCCCAGCTGGGACGGGTGATGGGCCTCGGGACGCCGGACCAGCGGCAGCTCCTGACCACCGGGGCCGCGGTCGTCCTCCTGGGGTACGCGGCCTGGCTGGTCGCGGGCGAGGTGCGCGACCGACGAGCGGCTCGCCGGCCCGGACCTGGCCAGGACGCTCCCTCCGCCGGCGCGACGCGTACCGAGGACCCGCCCTCGGCCGGGCTGGCGACGTGGTGGCCCGACGACCGGACGCCCGCCGCAGGCGCCGGTCCGCGCGACCGGCCGGGTGGAGCCGGGCCATGACGCGAGCGGGTCGACGGACGACGGGCCGGCGGTGCCGGCCCTGTGGCACCGCGGGGACGGCGCGGGGCGCGGGCGTGCTCGTCGCCGCGATGCTGCTCGCGTCGGCGGCACCGGCGGCCGCGGCGTCGGCGGACGACGACGGCCGCGCCGTCGCGCTGAGCGTGGACGGCCGGAGCTGGTCGAACGACCTCGACGTACCGCTGTTCCCGGCCGGCGCGTGGGTGCCGGGGGAGACGCGACGGACCGCGCTCCTGATCCGCAACGACGGTCCGGGCCCCGCACGCGGCGAGCTGGCGGTGGCCGTCGGCGCCGGCGCGGACGCCGCGTCGGCGACCGCGCTCGCCGACGCGCTCCGCGTCCGCGTGCGCCCCGCCGGCGCCGCATGGTCGCCGGCCGGTGGGGTGCCGGTGAGCCTCGCCGAGTCCGAGGTGCTCCCGGTGGCGCTCGAGGTGACCCTGTCGGCGTCCGCCGGGAACGCGACGCAGGCGGCCCGCGTGCCCGTCGACGTGGTGGTCACCCTCGCGGGTGACGAGCGCGAGCCGGGCGGGCCCGCGGAGCGGCCGGGTGTCGAGGCCCGTCCGGGCGGCGAGCTTCCGCAATCCGGCGGGGTCTCGCTCGCGGCCGTGCTCGCCGCGGTCAGCGCCGTCGTCGTGGGCGCGGTGCTGCGCTTCGTGCGCCCGCGCGGAGGGTCGCGCCGTGGCTGAGCCGGAGCACGGGCGGGGGACGCGCCGCGTCGCCGTGCTGATCGTGGTGGCGCTGGCCTTCGTGCTGGCCGGGAGCGGGGCGGCCTGGGCGTGGTGGCGTACGACCGGCACCGCCGAGGCCCCCGCGAACCGGCTCGCAGCCGGGACCGTCGACGTGCAGGTCGCCGGTCTCGGCAACGGGCTGGTGGGCCGCGGGGGCACGGTGAGCCTCCCGGCCCTCGCGCTCACGGGCGCGACGCCGGGTGCCGGCGACTCCGAGCTCGTCACGGTGCGCAACGCCGGGTCCCGGCCCGCCACCGTGACCGCGACGGCGGCCCGGACGGGGACGCTGGGCACGAGCTTCGCCGCGACGGCGTCGTTCGGTGCCACGGACACCGGAACCGGCTGCAGCGCGGGCGCCGGAGGCACGGTGACCGTCCCCGCGGGCGGGACGGTGTCGCTGTGCGTCGCGGTGTCGCTGGCGACGAACGCGCCCTCGGCGACCCAGGGGCAGTCGGGCAGCGTGTCCGTGGTGCTCCGGGCCGCGCTGCCCGGCACGTCGTGGGACGACACGGGCACGGTGGTCGGCGGCGCGGTGGGAGCGGCGACGGTGCCCGCCCCCACGCTGTCCTGCGGCCTGCTCGGCATCGCCTCGGTGACCTTCGGCTGGACCGCGGTGTCCTCCGCCACGCAGTACCGCTTCGGGTACGGCCCGGGCGGAGGCACGTCCGCGACGGTCGCGGCCGGGACGACGACCTACCAGGTGACCGGTCAGGCGACGAACGCCACGGCCCGGGTCCGCGCGGAGCGCGTCTTCTCCGGCACGAGCACGTGGACCTCGGCGTGGTCCAACACCCGCCGGTACACGATCACGCTGGGCCTGCTCGGCACGTGCTCCTGACCGGGCCCGCCCGCCCTAAACTGCCCCGGTGACCACGACGATCGGAGTCCTCGCACTGCAGGGCGACGTGCGCGAGCACGCCGCAGCGCTGGAGCAGGCCGGGGCGCGCGCGGTGAGCGTGCGCCGTCCGTCCGAGCTGGACGCGGTCGACGGGCTCGTGCTGCCCGGCGGCGAGTCGACGACGATCGACAAGCTGCTGCGGCTCTTCGAGCTCGCCGACCCGCTGCGGCGGCTGATCGGCGAGGGGCTGCCGGTGTTCGGCTCGTGCGCGGGCATGATCCTGCTGGCGGACCGCATCGAGGGCGGCACCGCCGACCAACGCACGCTCGGCGGGATGGACGTCGTCGTGCGGCGCAACGCGTTCGGGCGCCAGGTGGACTCGTTCGAGGCGGACCTGCAGGTCGCGGGGGTCTCGGACGCGCCGGGCGGCCGTCCGGTGCGCACCGCGTTCATCCGGGCTCCGTGGGTCGAGTCCGCGGGGCCGGACGTCGAGGTGCTCGCCCGCATCCCGGACCGCTGGGCGGACGGCTCGGCGGTGGGGCCGGCCGCCGGTAAGATCGTCGCAGCACGTCAGGGACGGCTGCTCGCCACCGCGTTCCACCCGGAGATCACGGGGGACGCGCGCGTGCACGGGTTGTTCGTCCAGATCGTTCACGCATCGCGAAGGAGTTAGTTAGCGCATGTCAGGTCACTCCAAGTGGGCCACGACCAAGCACAAGAAGGCGGCCATCGACGCCAAGCGTGGCAAGCTCTTCGCGAAGCTGATCAAGAACATCGAGGTCGCCGCGCGCACGGGCGGCGGCGACCCGGCCGGTAACCCCACGCTGTTCGACGCCATCCAGAAGGCGAAGAAGTCGTCGGTCCCGAACGACAACATCGACCGCGCGCTCAAGCGCGGCTCCGGCGAGGGCGCCGACGCCGTCGACTACCAGACGATCATGTACGAGGGCTACGGCGCGAACGGCATCGCCGTCCTCGTCGAGTGCCTCACGGACAACAAGAACCGTGCCGCCTCCGAGGTGCGCCTGGCGTTCTCGCGCAACGGCGGCAACCTGGCCGACCCGGGCTCGGTGTCCTACCTGTTCTCCCGCAAGGGCCTCGTCGTGGTGCCGAAGGCGGAGGGCGTCACCGAGGACGACGTCATGCTGGCCGCGCTCGACGCGGGCGCCGAGGAGGTCAGCGACGAGGGCGACGTCATCGAGGTCCTCTCGGAGGCCACCGACCTCGTCGCCGTGCGCACCGCCATCCAGGAGGCAGGCATCGAGTACGACTCGGCCGACTCCGTCTGGCACCCGTCCATGGAGGTCGAGGTCGACGTCGAGGGCGCACGGAAGATCATGCGCCTCATCGACGCGCTCGAGGACAGCGACGACGTGCAGAACGTCTACGCGAACTTCGACGCCTCCGACGAGGTCATGGCCGCCCTCGACGAGGACTGACCCTCGTCGAGGTGGTCGGGATCCCCGCGAGGTAGTCGGAATCCCTGCGAGGTAGTGCAGAGTTCCGCGAGGTAGTTCCGTCCTCGCCGAGGTAGTGGTCCAGACCACTACCTCGCGGAGATTCGGACTACCTCGCGGAACTTTGCACTACCTCGCGGAACTTTGCACTACCTCGGCGAATCTCGGACGACCTCGGCCCCGCCGGTGAGAGGGTGACGACGTGCGCGTGCTGGGGGTGGACCCGGGCCTGACCCGGTGCGGTGTCGGCGTCGTCGACTCGTTGCCGGGTCGCAAGGCCCGGATGGTCGACGTCGGGGTCGTGCGCAGCGACCCCGAGCTCAGCGTCGACCTCCGGCTGCTGCGCGTCGCCGAGGGGCTCGAGGAGTGGCTCGAGCGCACGGTGCCCGACGTCGTCGCCGTGGAGCGCGTCTTCGCCCAGAACAACCGCGGCACCGTGATGGGCACGGCCCAGGTCGCGGGCCTCGCGATGGTCGCGGCCGCGCGGCGCGGGGTGCCGGTCGCGATGCACACGCCGAGCGAGGTCAAGGCCGCCGTCACCGGGTCGGGCCGCGCCGACAAGGAGCAGGTGCAGCGCATGATCGCGCGCATCCTCGGGCTGGCCGAGCTGCCGCGGCCGGCCGACGCCGCCGACGCGCTCGCCCTCGCCGTCACCCACCTGTGGCGGCCGTCGGGCGCGCTCCAGGGCGGCGAGCGGAATGAGCTCACCCCGGCACAGCGCGCCTGGGCCGCGGCGGAGCGCACCGCGCGGACGGGCTCGCACCGCGGCGCCCCCTCGCGTGCGCGGCGCTGACCGGCACGCGGTGCACCCGGTCGCCGTCGGGGCAGGTCCGTGCTTGCGGTGCTGCCGCCGCGTGCGGCATCGCACCCGTCGCCCGTGTCGCCGCCCGTCCGTCGGGACCGGTTGTTACAGTGACGCCTCGTACGGGTGTTCGACGGCCAGTTTGACGGAAGGACCATGGTGATCGCCTCCTTGACCGGCACGGTCACGCACGTGACGCTGGAGCGGGCCGTGCTCGACGTCGGCGGGGTCGGGTACCTCGTGCACGCCACCCCGGGCACGCTGGCCGGCCTGCGGGTGGGGGAGCGGGCGCAGCTGCACACCACGCTCGTCGTCCGCGAGGACTCGATGACGGTGTTCGGCTTCGCCGAGGCGGACGAGCGTGAGGTGTTCGAGACCGCGCAGTCGGTCTCGGGCGTGGGCCCGCGTATCGCGCTCGCCATGCTCGCCGTCCTGACCCCCGACGCCCTGCGCCGCGCCGTCGCGTCCGAGGATCTCGCGGCGCTGCGCCGTATCCCCGGTGTCGGGCCCAAGAGTGCCCAGCGACTCGTGCTCGAGCTGTCCGGCAAGCTGGGCGCACCCACCTCCGCGGCCTCCGGCGCCGTCGTTCCCGACGCGCCGCCGGCCGCGGGAGACCCGGCGCGCGACCAGGTGGTCGAGGCGCTCGTGGGCCTGGGCTGGGCCGCCAAGGTCGCCCAGGACACCGTCGACCGTGTCCTCGCGGACGCCGGCGACGACGGCTCCGTCCCCGGTCCGGTCGACGTGGCGGCCACGCTGCGGGCGGCGCTGCGCTCCCTGGGCGGACGGCGTGGCTGAGCCGCTGGAGCCGGAGTACGGCGGCGAACGGCTCGTCACGTCCTCGGCCGACGACGTCGAGCGCGCGGCCGAGGCGGCGCTGCGGCCCAAGAAGCTGGACGAGTTCGTCGGTCAGCGGGTCGTGCGCGACCAGCTCTCCCTGGTGCTCCAGGCGGCGCTGGCGCGGGATGCGGCCCCCGACCACGTCCTCCTGTCGGGACCACCCGGGCTCGGCAAGACGACGCTGGCGATGATCATCTCCGCGGAGCTCGGCACGTCGCTGCGGGTCACGAGCGGCCCGGCGATCCAGCACGCGGGCGACCTCGCGGCCGTCCTGTCCTCGCTCGAGGAGGGCGAGGTCCTGTTCATCGACGAGATCCACCGGCTCGCCCGCCCGGCGGAGGAGCTGCTGTACGTCGCGATGGAGGACTTCCGCGTCGACGTCGTCGTGGGCAAGGGGGCGGGCGCGAGCGCGATCCCGCTGGCACTGCCGCCCTTCACGGTGGTGGGCGCGACGACGCGGTCGGGCCTGCTGCCGGCCCCGCTGCGCGACCGGTTCGGGTTCACCGGGCACCTCGACTTCTACGACGCCGCCGAGCTGGAGCGCGTCATCCTGCGCTCGGCCGGCCTGCTGGGCGTGGAGATCGAGCACTCCGCCGCGCACGAGATCGCCGGCCGGTCGCGCGGCACGCCCCGCATCGCGAACCGGCTGCTGCGCCGCGTGCGCGACTGGGCGCAGGTGCGCGGGGACGGCAGCCTCGACCTGCGGGCGGCCAGGGCAGCGCTGGAGGTCTACGAGGTCGACCCGATCGGCCTGGACCGTTTGGACCGTGCCGTGCTCGACGCCGTCTGCCGCCGGTTCGGCGGTGGCCCCGTGGGCCTGGGCACGCTCGCGATGACCGTGGGGGAGGAGCCGGACACCGTGGAGACGGTGGCCGAGCCCTACCTCGTCCGCGAGGGTCTCCTGGGCCGCACGCCGCGCGGCCGGGTCGCGACGCAGGCCGCCTGGGAGCACCTCGGGCTCGAGCCGCCGCCCGGGGCGTGGGGTGCCCCGCTCGGGGGGACGCTGTTCGAGGGGTCCGGCAGTGCCGACGGGGACGCCGCGACGCCCCAGTAGACTGGGAGCGCCCCCGGCCGCCGACGGCCCCGGGCCGGAACTCGACGGGTGCCGTGCTCGTTGGGGGCCGTGTGCGCAGGACCCTGCGCCGGCGCGCCGACAACCGGTGCGCCCCCGACGCCCGGCTGTCGGTCGACGACCGTCGGGCAGCGACAGACAAGGACGCTCCGTGGAACTCATCATCCTCTTCGTGGTCCTCGCCGGCCTCATGTTCTTCATGAGCCAGCGGACGCGCAAGCAGCAGAAGCAGCAGGCCGAGTTCCGGTCGCAGCTCGAGCCTGGCCAGGAGGTCATGACCGGTTCCGGCCTGTTCGGCACGGTCGTGGAGATCGACGAGGCGACCGACACCGTGACCATCGAGACGGCTCCCGGCGGCGCGCAGACCCGCTGGCTGCGCGCGGCGATCGCCAAGCGCGTCGACACGCCGGTCGAGGAGCCCGTCGACGCGGTCGACGAGACCGACGTCACAACCGACTCCTCCGAGACCGGTACGATCACCTCCGGCGACGGTCACATCGACGTCCCCGACGACCTGTCGAGCCTGGACACCGCGCAGCGGGAGTACCGGGAGCAGCAGCGTCGTGACGAGGGCGAGGCCGGCACCACGAAGTGACAGCACCAGCGACATGGGACGACGGGCGCTCGCGCCCGTCGGCCTGACGACGCGCCGGTCGGGGTGATCCCGGCCGGCGCCATCACGCGTCGACCCCGGGGCGACGCGCAGACGGGAAGAGACAGAAGTTGGCGAACTCACGCACGAAGCGGTCGCGTCCGGTACGCACCCTCGTGGTCTTCACGATCCTGACGATCGTCCTGCCGTTCCTCGCCCTCGGCGCCGGCGTCTTCTGGGACGCCAAGTCCGACTCCAACCCGGACGGCGCGAGCTGGGCCCCGGGGCTGGCGCTCGACCTGCAGGGCGGCACCCAGCTGATCCTGAAGGCGGACACCACCGACGGGTCGCAGGTCACGTCGGAGACGATCGACGAGTCGATCAACGTCATCCGCCAGCGCATCGACTCCTCGGGCGTCTCCGAGGCGGAGATCACCGCGCAGGGCTCCCAGAACATCGTCGTGGGTATCCCCGGCGAGGTGTCGCAGGAGACCATCGACCTCATCTCGCAGCCCGCGCAGATGCGCTTCCGCCCGGTGCTGACGTACGCCGCGGGCACGCCGACCCCCGAGCCGTCCGCCTCCCCGAGCGCCGACGCCGGTGACGCGGCCGGCGACAGCCCGAGCGGCAAGGGCGCCGGCGCCCCGCTGTCCGTCCCGGCGGACGTCGACCCGTCGGCCACCCCGACCGCTACCGCGACGTCCGGCGACGACGCCGACCCGTCCCCCTCCGCCACCCCGGACGGCGAGGAGGCCGCGGCGTCCGACCCGAGCGACCTGGCGCAGATCACGCCGGAGATCCAGACGCAGTTCGAGGAGCTCGACTGCACCGATCCCGCCAACCTCAAGGGCGGCGGCGGGGACGACCCGGACAAGCCCCTGGTGACCTGCGGCGAGCAGGACGGGATGAAGTACATCCTCGGCCCGATGGAGGTCGACGGCGTGCACATCGCGTCGGCGAGCTCCGGCCTGGTCCCGGGCGCGAACGGCACCACCACCAACGAGTGGGGCGTCTTCCTCAACTTCGACTCCGAGGGGACCAAGGAGTTCCGCGAGACCACGACCCGCCTGCAGGGCCTCGAGGCGCCGCGCAACCAGTTCGCCATCGTGCTGGACGGCCTCGTCGTGACGGCCCCCTCGCTCGACCCGGGCGTCATCATCTCCAACGGCCAGGCGACCATCTCCGGGTCCTTCACCCGCGACACCGCGGCCACGCTGGCCAACCAGCTGAGCTTCGGCGCCCTGCCGGTGCAGTACACGGTCGAGAGCCAGGAGGTCATCTCCGCGACCCTCGGCTCGGAGCAGCTGCGCAACGGTCTGATCGCCGGCCTCATCGGCCTCGCGCTCGTCGTCGTGTACTCGCTGCTGCAGTACCGCACCCTCGGCCTGCTGACGGTCGCGTCGCTGGTGGTCGCGGGCGTGATCACCTACGTGTCGATCGCCCTGCTCTCGTGGGGGATGGGCTACCGGCTGTCGCTCGCGGGCGTCGCGGGCCTGATCGTCGCCATCGGCTTCACCGCGGACTCGTTCATCGTGTACTTCGAACGCATCCGTGACGAGCTGCGTGACGGGCGCACGCTGGCCTCCGCCGTCGAGCGCGGCTGGGCCCGCGCCCGGCGCACGGTCCTCGCGGCCAAGGCCGTCAACCTGATCTCCGCGGTCATCCTGTACTTCCTCGCCGTCGGCGGCGTGCAGGGCTTCGCGTTCACCCTGGGTCTGACGACGATCATCGACGTCGCCGTCGTCTTCTGGTTCACGCACCCGATGATGGAGGTCATCACCAAGATCCCGTTCTTCCGCGACGGCCACCTCTGGTCGGGCCTGTCGCCCGAGAGGCTGCGCGCGGGCTCCGGCGCGCGGTACGCGGGCGCCGGGCGGGTACGGATGCCGCAGCCCGCCGTCGCGGGCGCGGCGGCCGACGCCGCGGACGCGGACGCCGCGAGCGAGCGCGTGGCACCCGAGCCCGTGCACAGCGGCGCGCGGCAGGCCCCGGCGGCCCCTGTGACCGACGCCTCCGGGCGCCGGCTGACGATCGCCGAGCGGCGCGCGGCGGAGCGCCGGGCGGCCGCCGAGGAGGCGGACACGGGGCCGGGCGCGGCACCGGACGACGGATCGCCCTCGGCGACCGGTGAGAACCACTCCGGCACGAACGAGGAGAGCCGCTGATGGCCCGCATGCACTTCGCCCAGTGGGGCAACGACCTGTACACGGGCCGGCGGTCCTACCCGATCGTGCAGCGTCGCAGGCGCTGGTTCACGATCGTGGGCATCCTCGCGGTCGCGTCGATCGCCGTGATCCTGATCAAGGGCCTCACCCTCGGCATCGACTTCCGCGGCGGCACCGAGTTCACGGTCAACGACGCGAGCTCCACCGAGCAGCAGGTCGCGATCGACACCGTGCACGAGGTGCTTCCGGACGAGGAGCCCCGCGTCGCGATCGTCGGCGGCTCGGCGGTCCGCGTGCAGACCGAGACGGTCACGCCGGAGCAGGAGGCCGCCCTGGTCACGGGCCTCGCCACCGCGTACGACGTCGACGAGTCCGCGGTCACGACGTCGTTCGTCGGCCCGACCTGGGGCGCGGGCGTCTCCATGCGGGCGCTGTGGGGCACCGTGGTGTTCGTCGTGGCCGCGGCGCTGTTCATGGCCGTGTACTTCCGCGCCTGGCGGATGTCGGTGGCGGCGATCGTCGCGATGCTCGCGGACCTGCTCATCTCGGCCGGCGTCTACGCGGCGATCGGCTGGGAGGTCACGCCGTCGACCATCATCGGCTTCCTCACCATCCTCGGGTTCTCGCTCTACGACAAGATGGTCGTGTTCGACAAGGTCCGCGAGAACACCGCGGACGTGCTCACGCAGACCCGCAGCACGTACGCCGAGCGGGCCAACCTCGCCGTGAACCAGACCCTGGTGCGCTCGATCAACACCTCGGTCGTGGCGCTCCTGCCGGTGGCGAGCATCCTCTTCGTCGGTGCGTTCCTGCTGGGAGCCGGCACGCTGCGCGACCTGTCGCTGTCGCTGTTCGTGGGCATCGCCGTCGGCGCCGCGTCGTCGCTCTTCCTCGCGACGCCGCTCGACGTCGCCCTGCGTGAGCGCGAGCCGAAGATCGCCGCGCACACGAAGGCGGTCCTGGCGGAGCGCGCCGGCCTGGTCGCCGAGGGCGGCCACGACGCCGAGGTCGCGGCGTACACGACCGGGTCGGCGCAGCTGATCCCGGGCCAGCACCAGGGCAACCGTGCCCAGCCGCGCCGTAAGCGCGGCCACTGAGCCGGGGCCCGCGCGATGGATGACAGCACAGGTCTCGGCGTGCCTGGCGGCGGGCGCCCCGACGAGCGTCCGGACGACATCGTCCTGGACGGCCTGCGGGGGCTCGGCGCGCAGCGTGCGGCGGAGGTGCGCGCGCTGATCCGCGACGTGCCGGACTACCCGCACCCGCCCGTCGTGTTCCGCGACATCACCCCGCTGCTCGCGGACGGGCCGGCGCTGGCGGACGTCGTGGAGGCGTTCGCCCGCCTCGTGGACGCGGACGGCGGCGTGGACGTCGTCGCGGGGATGGAGGCGCGCGGCTTCCTCCTGGGGGCGCCGCTCGCCACACGCCTCGGGGTCGGGTTCCTGCCGCTGCGCAAGGCGGGCAAGCTGCCGCCGCCGGTGGAGCGGGTGGACTACGAGCTCGAGTACGGCTCCGCCGCGATCGAGCTGCGCACGGGAACACTCGAGGCGGGGTCGCGTGTTCTCCTGGTCGACGACGTGCTCGCCACCGGCGGCACGGCGCGCGCGGCGGCCGAGCTCGTGGAGCGGTCGGGCGGCCAGGTGGTCGCCCTGGCGTTCCTGCTCGAGCTCGCCGGCCTGGGCGGACGCGACAGGCTGACCGGGCGGACGGTCGAGGCTCTGCTGCGCGTGGGGTCGTAGACTTGCCGTCCCGGCCGCAGGCGACCCCGCGGTGGTTGCGGAAGGAGGCGCAGATGAGCGACGAGACGAAGGTCGCGCGCGCCGCCGCCGCGCCCCAGGGACCGACCGGTCAGGGTTCGGCGCCGGGCCGCGGCTCAGGGTCCGGACGCAGCGTGCGCAACCGGCTCGTGCGGCTCGGCGTGCGGGGCGCACCCCCCACGACGCCGGCGCTGGAGCCGGTCCTCCAGGCCGTGCGCACCAACCACCCGAAGTCCGACCTCTCGGTACTCGAGCGTGCCTACGCGACGGCGGAGCGTTGTCACCGGGGCCAGGAGCGCAAGTCCGGCGACCCGTACATCACGCACCCGGTCGCCGTGGCGACCATCCTCGCCGAGCTCGGCTTCGACGGCGCGACCCTGGCGGCCGCGCTGCTGCACGACACGGTCGAGGACACGGACTACGGGCTCGACGAGCTGACCCGCGAGTACGGCGAGGAGATCGCCATGCTCGTCGACGGCGTCACCAAGCTGGACAAGGTGAAGTACGGCGACGCCGCCCAGGCGGAGACCGTGCGCAAGATGGTCGTCGCGATGGCCAAGGACATCCGCGTGCTGGTCATCAAGCTTGCGGACCGGCTGCACAACGCGCGCACCTGGAAGTACGTCTCCGGCACGTCGGCGCAGCGCAAGGCGCGCGAGACGCTCGAGATCTACGCCCCGCTGGCACACCGGCTCGGCATGAACACGATCAAGTGGGAGCTGGAGGACCTGTCCTTCCAGACCCTGTACCCCAAGGTGTACGACGAGATCGTGCACCTGGTGGCGGAGCGCGCGCCCGCCCGCGAGGAGTACCTGTCAGTGGTGCGCGAGCAGATCTCCGCGGACCTGCGCAGCGCCAAGATCAAGGCGACGGTCACCGGCCGGCCCAAGCACTACTACTCGATCTACCAGAAGATGATCGTGCGCGGGCACGACTTCGCGGAGATCTACGACCTCGTCGGCACGCGCGTCCTCGTGGACACGGTGCGGGACTGCTACGCGGTGCTCGGCGCGCTCCACGCGCGCTGGAACCCGGTCCCGGGCCGGTTCAAGGACTACATCGCGATGCCGAAGTTCAACATGTACCAGTCGCTGCACACGACGGTCGTGGGGCCGGGCGGCAAGCCGGTCGAGATCCAGATCCGCACGCACGACATGCACCGTCGTGCGGAGTACGGCGTCGCCGCGCACTGGAAGTACAAGCAGATGGCTCCGGCCGGCAAGGCGACGTCGGACGACCCGCGCGCCAACGACATGGCGTGGCTGCGCCAGCTCGTGGACTGGCAGCGCGAGACCGCCGACCCGAGCGAGTTCCTCGACTCCCTGCGCTACGAGATCGGCGGCGCGGAGGTGTACGTCTTCACGCCGAAGGGCGAGGTGATGGCGCTGCCCGCCGGGGCCACGCCGGTCGACTTCGCGTACTCGGTGCACACCGAGGTGGGCCACCGCACCATGGGTGCGCGCGTCAACGGGCGGCTCGTGCCGCTGGACTCGACGCTGCAGAACGGCGACACGGTCGACATCCTCACCTCGAAGGCGGAGTCCGCCGGGCCGTCGCGCGACTGGCTCGCCTTCGTGAAGTCGGCGCGCGCCCGCAACAAGATCCGCCAGTGGTTCACCAAGGAGCGGCGCGAGGAGGCGATCGAGCAGGGCAAGGACGCCATCACCAAGGCGATGCGCAAGCAGAACCTGCCGATCCAGCGCCTGCTCAGCCACGAGGCGCTCGTCGGGCTGGCGAACGACATGCGCTACGCCGACGTCTCCGCACTGTACGCGGCGGTGGGCGAGGGGCACGCGTCCGCGCCGCACGTCGTCGACCTGCTGGTCAAGTCGCTGGGCGGCGAGGAGGGCACCGAGGAGGACGCCGCGGAGGTGGCGGCCCCCGGCCGCCCGTCGCGCCGCGGCCGCACCGGCGACCCCGGCGTCGTCGTCAAGGGCGTGGACGACATCTGGGTCAAGCTCGCCAAGTGCTGCACCCCGGTGCCGGGCGACGCGATCGTCGGCTTCGTGACCCGCGGCGCGGGCGTCAGCGTGCACCGAGCGGACTGCGCCAACGCCGAGCAGCTGGCCAAGGCGCAGCCCGAGCGCATGATGGACGTGTCCTGGACCACGGGCGCCAACACGATGTTCCTGGTGCAGATCCAGGTCGAGGCGCTCGACCGGTCGCGGCTGCTGTCCGACGTCACGAAGGTGCTGTCGGACTACCACGTCAACATCCTGTCCGCGACGGTCTCCACGTCGTCCGACCGGATCGCGCTGTCGAAGTTCGTCTTCGAGATGGCGGAGCCCGGCCACCTGCAGCAGGTGCTCACCGCCGTGCGCAAGGTGGACGGCGTCTTCGACGTCTACCGCATCACCGGGACGAAGGCCGCCGACGTGCACCAGCAGTCGGCGGGCGTCTGAGCGCATCCAGCGGGCCCCGGCCGGTCGGGGCCGGCAGCGTCCACGCCGCAGTTCAGGGAGGAACCACTCGTGCCGAGCCTGAGCTCGCCCCGCGCCCGCCGGCTCGTCACCCGGTTCAACGCCGGGGTGCTCGCCTGGCGCAGCTCGCCCCGCTGGGGCGGACCGCTGCGCCGTGCCCTCACGATCGTCCGGTACACCGGGCGACGATCGGGGCGCGAGTTCGCGATCCCCGTGGGGTTCCGCCGTCGAGGGGACGAGGTCGTCATCGGCGTGGGGGGGTGACCGTCCGGGTGCGGCTCGAGGCCGCCCGGCCGCGACGAGCGGAGGTGCTCGACCACCTCCCGGAGTAGGTTCGCCCTCATGACGCTGCCGCTCGAGCCGCCGGTGCTGCCCATGCTCGCGAAGTCGGTGCCGGACGTGCCGGACCAGCCCGCGGGCGAGGACGTCTGGGTGTACGAGCCGAAGTGGGACGGGTTCCGTGCCCTGGTGTTCCGTGACGGCGACGACGTGCGGATCGACTCCCGCAACGGCCGGCCGATGCAGCGCTACTTCCCGGACGTGGTGGACGCGGCGCTCGACGCGCTGCCGGAGCGCTGCGTCGTCGACGGCGAGATCGTGGTCGCCCGCCCCGGGGGCGGCGCGGCCGAGGCGGCGCACCTGGACTTCGACGCCCTGGGGCAGCGGATCCACCCCGCCGAGTCGCGGGTGCGGCTCCTCGCGTCCGAGACGCCGGCCAGCCTCGTCGTCTTCGACGTCCTCGCCCTCGGCGACGACGACCTGTCCGGGCGGCCCCTGAGCGAGAGGCTTGCGGTGCTCGACGGGCTGGGGCTCGACGGGCCACAGGTGCACGCCACGCCCCGCACCCGGGACGCCGGCGTCGCGCGCGACTGGTTCGAGGCGTTCGAGGGCGCGGGCCTCGACGGTGTCGTCGCCAAGCGGCTCGACGACCCGTACCAGCCGAACAAGCGCGCGCTGCTGAAGATCAAGCACGCCCGCACGGCCGACGTCGTCCTCGCCGGCTACCGCCTGCACAAGACGTCGACGCCCGAGAAGCCGCTCATCGGCTCGCTGCTGCTCGGCCTGTACGCGGACGCCGACGACCCCGCCAGCCTGCAGTTCGTGGGCGTGTCGGCGTCGTTCCCGGCCGCGCGGCGGGCGGCGCTGCACGCGGAGCTCGCACCGCTGGTCGTCGAACCGGGCGCCGAGGGCGCCGCGGCGCACCCGTGGGCCGACTGGCAGGACCCGGCGGTCGCGGACGGCAGCGCCGGGGAGCGGCGCCCGGGGGCGCAGTCGCGCTGGAGCGCCGGCAAGGACCTGTCCTTCACGCCGCTGCGCGTCGAGCGGGTGCTGGAGGTCGGGTACGACCACATGGAGGGCGCGCGCTTCCGCCACACCGCGCAGTTCAAGCGCTGGCGGCCCGACCGTGAACCGTCGTCGTGCACCTACGCCCAGCTCGAGGAGCCGGTCGGCTACGACCTGGCGGGCCTCCTGCCCGGGGCGCCGGGCACCACCTGAGCGGGAGCATCCGGGGGGCGCCGATGAGTCGAGGTCTCGAGGGAGGTCTGGGGAGCATGGGCACACTGAGATACGGACTGATGAGCTGCTCGCTCGACGGCTACGTGGCGGACGCGTCGGGAGACTTCGACTGGGGCGCGCCGGACGACGCCGTCCACGCCTTCATCAACGACCAGGTCCGGGACGTGCGGACCTTCGTCGTGGGCCGGCGCATGTTCGAGGCCATGCGCGTGTGGGACACGTGGGAGCCCGGGCAGAGCGCCGCCTCGGACGAGTTCGCGGAGATCTGGCGGGGGATCGACAAGATCGTCTGCTCCGACGGCCTGGTCGCGGGCCAGGAGCCCCTCGACGCGCCCCGCACCACGCTCGAGCCGCGGCTCACCCCCGGACGCCTGGCCGAGATCGCGGCGGGGACCGACGGCGTCGTGGAGGTCTCCGGCCCGACGACCGCCGCGGGGGCGTTGCTGGCCGGGGTGGTCGACGAGCTGACGGTGCGCGTGGTGCCGCACGTCGCCGGCGGCGGGCTGCGCCTCCTGCCCGACGGCATGCAGGCCGATCTCACGCGCGCCGAGTGCGTCCCGCTCGGCGACGGGTCGGTCTTCCTGCGCTACACCCGACCCTGACGGTGGTGGGCGTCAGCGCTTGCGGTCGGTGTCCCGGCTGGGCTGCACGCGCTTCGGCTCGCCCGGCATCTTCGGATACTCCGGCGGGTAGGGCAGGTCGCCGAGGCCGTGCTCCTCCTCGTCGCGCCGCGCGAGCTCGAGCGCCGCGTCGAGGGAGCAGTCCAGCTCGGGGTCGCGGTCGGCGCGCAGGGCGGCGAACAGGTCGCCGCGCTCGGCGAACCGGCCCGGCACGGTCGTGACGTCGAAGTCGTCCGGGTGCACGGCGCCGACCTCGTCCCACTCCAGCGGCGTGGAGACGGTGGCGCGCTTGTTCGCCCGGACGGAGTACGCGGACGCGATGGTGCGGTCGCGTGCCATCTGGTTGTAGTCGACGAAGATCTTCTCGCCCCGCTCCTCCTTCCACCACTTCGTCGTGACCTGGTCGGGCAGGCGGCGCTCCAGCTCGCGGCCGACCGCGATCGTGGCGCGGCGGGCCTGCTGGAACGACCAGCGTGGCGCGAGGGGCACGAAGACGTGCAGGCCGCGCCCGCCCGACGTCTTCGGGTAGCCGGTGAGCCCGAGCTCCGTGAGCACGGCGCGCAGGTGGGGCGCGACCGCGGCGGCGTCGTCGAAGGACGTGCCGGGCTGCGGGTCGAGGTCGATGCGCAGCTGGTCGACGGCCTCGACGTCGTCACGACGCACCGGCCACGGGTGAAAGGTCAGCGTCCCGAGGTTCGCGGCCCAGGCGACGACAGCGAGCTCTGTCGGCGCCACCTCGTCGGCGGTGCGCCCGCTGGGGAACGCGATGGTCGCGGTCTCGACCCAGTCGGGGGCGCCCTTCGGGAGGCGCTTCTGGTAGAACGCGTCGCCGCGGTTGTCGGCGCGCGTCGCCATCACCGCCTCCGGCCACCAGCCCTTCGGCCAGCGCTCGAGCGTCGTGGGTCGGTGCAGCAGCGCGCCGAGGATCCCGTCGCCCACCGAGAGGAAGTACTCGACGATCTCGCGCTTCGTGCGGGCCGGGCGGTCGGGCAGCTCGGGGAAGACGACGCGGTCGGGGCTGGAGACGCGCACGGCGCGGCCAGCGGCGTCGAGCTCGACGGCGGGTGCGGCGGGGGCCATGCGGCTCAACCTAGGGCAGGGCGGCGGGCGCCGCACGGAGGGCGGTGGCCCGGGCGAGCACGCGGCGGGCCCGGGGACGCCCGACGACGCGGGCCCGGCGCTCCAGCAGCGCGGCCGCGTCCGGGAGGGTGAGGCTGCAGGAGTCCGCGACGGCGCGGGCGAGCCGGGCTGCGTCCTCCTCGACCGGGACGTGCAACGCCACGTCGACGACCGTCCGCAGCGGTGTGGTCACGCGTGCCCCGGCGAGCTCGACGACGTCGCCGCGCAGCAGCGGTGCCTGCCACACGAGCCCGGCACCCCAGAGCTCGGGCCGGTGACCGCCGGCCGCGTAGGCGACGTCGAGCGGGTCGGCGGCACGCGGGCCCGCCGCCCGGCCGACGTGCACCCACGCCGCCGTGCGCCCGGCCGCCACGGCTCCCGCGGGCAGCGACCCTGCCAGCAGCGCGGCCCGCAGCAGGGGGGTCACGACGGTGCCGGCGACGACAGCCGCGTCGTCCCGCACCGCCTCGAGGGCGCCGTCGCGCACGAGGACGTCCCATGCCGCACGCCCGCCGACGTCGGCCGGGCGCACCAGCGGCCCGGGCGAGCGGCTCGGCGCCGCGAGCAGGTCGCCGAGCCGCCCCGGGGCCGGTGGCCGGCGGCGAGCGCCGGTGGGCGGGACGGGTGTCGCGGGGAGGACGACGAAGGGGCTCACGACGCGGAAACTACCCGGTCGTGAGCCCCCTCGGGTCACCGCCTGTGGATCGTCGCGCGCGACGTCAGCCGCGGGTGTCCTCCGCGGCGCGGACGACCTGCTCGAGCCAGGCACGCCGCGCGGCGAGCGCCGTCTCGGCCTCCTCGACACGCCGTGCGTCCCCCGACTCGCGCGCCTCGGCGAGGTCGCGCTCGAGACCCTCGATGGCCGCTTCGAGCTGTGCCGCGGCGCCCTCGGCCCGCGCGCGGGTCTCGGGGTTGGTGCGGTCCCAGCGGGCCTGCTCGGCGCCCCGGACCGCCGTCTCGACGGCGCGCATGCGCCCCTCGACGCGCTGGATGTCGGCGCGCGGCACCTTGCCGGCCTCCTCCCAGCGGTCCTGCAGGTCGCGCAGCTTCTCCTTCGCGGCGGCGAGGTCCTTGACGGGCAGGAGCGCCTCCGCCTCGGCGAGCAGCGCCTCCTTGACCTCGAGGTTCTGCCCGTACTCGGCGTCGATCGCCGCGTTCTCGGCGTCGCGGGCGCCGAAGAAGGCGTCCTGCGCAGCCCGGAACCGGGACCAGAGCGCGTCGTCGTCCTTGCGGCTGGCGCGCCCTGCGGCCTTCCACTGCGCCATGAGGTCGCGGTAGGCGGCAGCGGTCGCCCCCCAGTCGGTGCTGGTCTGGAGGGACTCCGCCTCGGCGACCAGCTTCTCCTTGGCCGACTTGGCGGCGGAGTTGCGCTGCTCGAGGTCGGCGAAGAAGTGGCGCCGCTCGCGGTCGAACGCGGTGCGCGCGTGGCTGAACCGCTTCCAGAGCGCCTCCTCGGAGGGGCGGTCGATGCGCGGCCCGGTGCGCTGCGCCTCCTTCCACCGGTCCAGGAGAGCGCGCAGCTCCTCCCCGGCAGGACGCCACTGCATCTTGGCGGGGTCGGTGGCGGCGATCTTCTCCGCGGCCTCGACGATCGCGGTGCGGGCGGCGACGGCCTCGGCCTTGGCGGCGGCGCGCTCCTGCTCAAGGGCGGCACGACGCTCCGCCGCGCGCTCCCTGAGACCCTCGACACGGGCACGCAGAGCGTCCAGGTCGCCGACGGCGGCGGGCTCGCCCGTCTCCTCCGCGAGCTTCGCGAGGGTCTGGTCGATCTCGCGCACCGACAGGTCGGCGCTGTCGAGACGGGTCTCGAACAGCGCGACCTTGGCATCGAGGTCGAGGTAGCGGCGCACGTAGAGGCTCATCGCCTCCGAGGCGTCCACGCCCGGGAACTGGCCGACCTGGCGCTCGCCGGCGGCCTCCCGCACGAACACCGTGCCGTCGTCGTCCACCCGGCCGAACTCCTCCGCGGCGGCCGCGGCTGCGGCGTCCAGGGCCGGCGGCACCACGGGGGCCGCGGGGGTGGTGGGCTCGGCGGACGGCACGTCCGCCGGCGTGGGCGTCGCCGGTCGGCGCAGCGCCGACGGCTTGGGCGTGCCCGGGCGGGGCGGCTTCGGCATTGCAGACGGCTTCGGCGCCGCCGGTGTCGCCGGGGCCGGAGCGGGCTCGACCGGGGCAGCGTCGTCGGCCTCGGGCTCAGCAGCCGGCTCGGTCGCCGCGCTCTCCGGCTCGGCGGCCGCCACGGGCGCCGGTGCGGTCTCGGGATCCGTGGTCGCCTCCGCGGTGTCGTCCTGGGGAGCCGCCTCGATGGTCTCGGCCGCAGGGGCCGGCTCGGTGGGCTCGTCCTGGGGAGCCGCCTCGATGGTCTCGGCCGCAGGGGCCGGCTCGGTGGGCTCGTCCTGGGGAGCCGCCTCCGCGGTCTCGCCCGCGGCGGGCTGCGGGTCCGCCGCGGGAGCCGGCGGGGTCGCCTCGTCCGGGGTCGTCTGCGATGGAGTCTCGGCCGTCTCCTCGGTGCCGGCCGGGGTCTCCTCGGGGCCGGTCGAGCCGGGGGTGCTCTCGCTCACTGGGTCTCCACTCCTTCGATGATGACGGGGCTCGTGGGGGAGCCGTCGCCGGCCCCTCCCTCGACGCCCGCGTCAGCGACTGCCTGGACGGCGTCCAGGCCGGACGTGACGGTGCCGAGCACCGTGTACCCGCCCGCGGTGTCGGACGGGATGGTCGAATCCTGGTACACGATGAAGAACTGCGAGCCCATCGACTCGCCGTCGTCGCCGCGGCGGGCCATCGCGATGGTCCCGGCGGGGTAGACGTCGTCCTTCGGGGCGTTCTCGATCGGGCCGTACGAGTAGCCGGGGTCACCGGTCCCGGTTCCCGTGGGGTCGCCGCACTGCAGCACGTAGATGCCCTGGGTGGTGAGGCGGTGGCAGGAGGTGCCGTCGTAGTAGCCCTGGTCCGCGAGGGACACGAAGCTCGCGACGGCCTGCGGGGCGGCGGCGCCGTCCAGCTCCAGGACGAGGTCCGTCTCCGTGCCGCCTGCGCACAGGTCGACGGTGGCCGTCCACGTGCGCGCCTCGGCGACCGAGGGGTCGGGCAGGTCCCCGCCGGACCGGGCGCCCGTCTGCGCGGCGGGGCAGTCGCCGGCGGCCGCAGGGTTCGCGGCGCGGCCCAGGTTCGCGACGACGAACCCGCCGCCCACCAGCGCGAGGACCGCGACGATCGCCACGATCGCGAACGTCCGCTGCCGCCGGGCGCGCGCCTGCGCCTGCCGCTGCTCCCACTTCTCCTGCCGCCTGCGGGCGTACTCCCGCTCGCGCTTGGTGGCCGCCAACGCGCGGACCTCCTCGACTCGTCCCGGTCGCCGCACGGGAAGTTCCGCGCGCGGGGGACAGTCTAGGGCGCGGGACGCAGGTCACATCCGCTACCGCGGCGGCGACCACGACCACCACGCCGGCTTCCGTCAGCCGGCCGCTAGCGTGGCACCGTGCAGATCCTCGTCGTCGTCGCCCCCGTCTTCGCCACCAACTGCTGCATCGTGGTCGCCGGCTCGGACGGCCGGGACGCCGACTGCGTGGTCGTGGACGCCGGGGCGGGCGTCGCCCCCGAGGTCGAGCGCCTCGTCGCCGACCGCGGCCTGGCCCCGCGCGCCGTCGTCGCGACCCACGGGCACGTGGACCACACCTGGGACGCGGCGGCGCTCTGCGAGCGGTACGACGTGCCGTTCCGCATCCACCCCGCGGACGCCTACCGGCTCGCCGACCCGTTCGGCACGCTGGGCCTCGCCGCGGTGCGCGACGGCGGCGACCCGGGGGTGAGCGGCGCCCTCGCGCAGGCGCTCTCGGCCACGGGCCGGCGAGCCGAGGACTACCGCGCGCCCGGCGTCGTCCAGCCGCTCGACATCGGCCCGGACGGCGAGGGCGAGCTCGTCGCGGGCGCGGTGCGGCTACGGACGCGGCACGCGCCGGGCCACACGGAGGGCTCGACGCTCCTCGTCGCCCAGGAGCCTGCCCGGGACGGCGCCGGCGGCGGCGCCGGTGTCGTCCTCGCGGGTGACGTGCTCTTCGCGGGCGGGGTCGGACGCACCGACCTGCCGGGCGGCGACGCCGCGACGATGGCGCGCACGCTGCGCGCCGTCGTGGGTCGCCTCGACCCGGACCTCGGCGTCGTGCCCGGGCACGGCCCGACCACCACCGTCGGCCGCGAGCTGACCACCAACCCGTACCTGCGCCCGCACCTGCGCTGATCCTGCCCCGGCTGCCGCGTCGGCGGCGTGGGACGGGGTCCCGCGACGGCCCCGGCGTCTGGGAAGATGAGGCCCATGGCACGCCTCACCCCGCTCTCCGGCTTCCCCGAATGGCTCCCCGACGGTCGCGTCGTCGAGCAGCACGTCCTCGACACGCTGCGGCGCACGTTCGAGCTGCACGGGTTCGCCGGCATCGAGACGCGGGCGGTGGAGCCGCTCGACCAGCTGCTGCGCAAGGGCGAGACCTCCAAGGAGGTGTACGTCCTGCGGAGGCTCCAGGAGGAGCAGGGCGGCGACGCCGTGGAGCCGCGCGGCGACTCAGGCGCGGCCGACAAGCAGCTCGGCCTGCACTTCGACCTCACCGTCCCGTTCGCGCGCTACGTGCTCGAGAACGCCGGCCGGCTCGCCTTCCCGTTCAAGCGCTACCAGATCCAGAAGGTGTGGCGCGGCGAGCGGCCCCAGGACGGCCGCTTCCGCGAGTTCGTGCAGGCCGACATCGACGTCGTGGGTGCGGGCGAGCTGCCGTACCACTACGAGGTCGAGCTTCCCCTGGTGATGGCCGAGGCGCTCGGCGCCCTGCGCGACGTGGGTGTGCCCGAGGTCCGCATCCTCGTGAACAACCGCAAGGTCGCGGAGGGGTTCTACCGCGGCCTGGGCCTCGACGACGTCGAGGGGGTGCTCCGCCAGGTCGACAAGCTCGACAAGGTCGGGCCCGACGCCGTCGCCGACCTGCTGCAGGCGGAGCAGGGCGCCACGCCCGAGCAGGCGAAGGCCTGCCTCGAGCTCGCCGCGATCTCCGGCGAGGACGTCGGCGTGATCGACCGGGTCCAGGCGCTCGCGGCGTCGCACGACGCGGTCACGGAGCTGCTCGAGACGGGCCTGGGGGAGCTCGCGGCCCTGATCGAGGCGGCCGCGCGGCGCGCGCCCGGCGTCGTCGTCGCGGACCTGAAGATCGCGCGCGGCCTCGACTACTACACCGGGTCGGTCTACGAGACCGTGCTGGTGGGGCACGAGCAGCTCGGCTCGATCTGCTCGGGCGGGCGCTACGACACCCTGGCCTCCGACGGCAAGAACACCTACCCGGGCGTCGGCCTGTCCATCGGCGTCTCCCGCCTCGTCTCCCGGCTGCTGTCCGGCGGGCTGGTCGCGGCGACGCGCGGGGTCCCCGCGGCCGTGCTGGTCGCGGTCACGGACGAGGCGCACCGGGACCGGTCCGACGCCGTCGCGACCGCGCTGCGCGCCCGCGGCGTCCCCGCCGACGTCGCGCCCACCGCGGCCAAGTTCGGCAAGCAGATCAAGTTCGCGGACCGTCGCGGCATCCCGTTCGTGTGGTTCCCGGCACAGCCCGGCGAGGACGGCACGGAGCCGGAAGAGCTGGCCGGTGAGGTCAAGGACATCCGCTCGGGCGAGCAGGTCACCGCCGACGCCGCGACGTGGGACCCGCCGGCGGCGGACCTGTTCCCGCGGGTGGTCCCGGCCGTCGCGGGGTGATCCGGGCCTGCGTCAGGCCTCGATGAGCGCGACGACGTTGCGCGCGGGGTCCCGGAACCAGCCGATGGTCGGGCCCTGGCGCGGGTCGTCGCTGCGCACCACGCCGTCGGCGTCCTGCGCGAACCCCGGGTAGCGCACCAGGTCGACGCCGGCGGCGTGCAGGTCCGCGGCGGCGGCGGCGACGTCGGGCACGACGAGGTTGAGCACGGTGTGGCTCGCGGGCTCGTGGGCCTCGCCCTTCGGGTACACGAAGACGGCGGTGCCGCCGGTGACGTCCAGCTCGAGCCCCATGGGCGTCCGCCGCACGCGGAGCCCCACGACGTCCCGGTAGAACGACTCGACGGCGTCGAGGTCGTCGACGGAGAAGCTGCTGAAGCCGTGCTGCACGGTGATCACGAGGACTCCTCGGGTCTCGGGAAGCGGCCGGCGGGGGCCGGTCCTGAGGGGTGGACGCCGCGGGCGGGCGGAACTGATCGGGGGGCATCCCCCGGGGGGCGTCCCCCGAAGACCCTGAGGCGCCCCTGAGATTCACCCTGGTCTCGCCGCTGACCTGGCCGGACGGACCCCGGGGGGCGGTACGGTGACCGCCGTGAGCATCTACGTGGTCCTGTCCCGCAGCAGCACCGTCCTGTCGCGGACGATCCGCCTCGCGACCCGGGACGAGTACACGCACGCGGCCCTGGCCCTCGACGCCGAGCTCGAGCTCATGTTCAGCTTCGGGCGCCGCCGCGCGTCCAACCCGTTCGTCGGCTGCTTCAAGCGCGAGCGGCTCGACGACGACCTGTACCGGGGGATGCAGAGCCTGCCGGGCGTCGTCCTCGAGGTCCCCGTGACGTCCCGGCAGCGGGACGCCGTGGGGGCCCGCGTCGCGGAGTTCCTGCTCGACAGCCACACCTACGCCTACAACGCCCCCGGCCTCGTGACCGGCCTGCTCGGACGCGGGTCCGAGGACGACCGGCGGTTCTTCTGCTCGGAGTTCGTCTACCACGTGCTGCGCGACGCGGGGGTGTGCGACCTGGGCGTCCCGCGCTGGAAGGTGCGACCGCAGACGCTGCTGGACGTGCCGGGCACCGTCGTCTACCGCGGAGACCTCAAGCGCTACCGCCCGTCGGACCTCTCGGCGGCGCCGGTCCCGGCGCTCTCGCTCCAGGGCGCGGACGGGCTGTTCGCCACGCCGCGGTCGGGGATCTCGCTGGCGCTGTGACCGGCGGGCTCCCCGGGTCCGTCCGCAGGCCGTCCAGGGGGCGCACAGGGCGGCGTGCGACGCTGGGCCCATGCCGAGCCGAGTCTTCCTGCACGTGGGCGCGCCCAAGTCCGGCACGACCTACCTACAGTCCCGGATGCACGCCAACCGCCGGGAGCT
>Ga0160442_100128_pt1 | contig 78293 bp, 77 predicted proteins | sample HID1971M_E1MG_FD_108252 | JGI IMG/M metagenome (GOLD analysis project Ga0160442, IMG submission 108252) | Enriched millipede-associated microbial communities from UW Madison campus, WI, USA - HID1971M_E1 MG | ecosystem: Host-associated > Arthropoda: Insects > Digestive system > Unclassified ... | reverse complement strand
CACCGCGACCGCCATGTTCAGCGCCCACACGGGCAGCCCCGACGACACGGCGAACTCTTCGTCGTGGCTCACCGAGAACAGCGCCGCGCGCAGCCCGAGGCCGATGAGCAGGATGAGGCCGCACAGGGCCACGGTGACCCAGACGTCGGAGAGCGTCACCGAGGAGATGGAGCCGAACAGGTAGGCCATGAGGCTGCCGGACGAGCCGCCGGCCAGCCCGATGAGCAGCACGCCGCCCGCGATGCCGCCGTAGAACAGGATGGCGAGCGCCAGGTCGCCCGACGTGCGGCCGCGGCGCCGCACCACCTCGATGAGGACCGAGCCGGTGACGGCGGCGACCACCGCGCCGGGGACGGCGAGGACGTCGTCGGGCACCAGGCCCATCGCCGCGCCGACGAGCCAGCCGAGGGCGACGCCGGTGAGCGCGACGTGCCCGATGCCGTCGCCCAGCAGGGCGAGGCGCTTCTGCACCAGGTACGTGCCGACGACCGGCGCGCTCACGCCGACCAGCAGGGCCGCGACGAGCGCCCGCTGCATGAACGGGTCGGTGACCATCTCCCACAGGCCGCTCACGGTGCCACCTCGTCCTCGGTGTCGTCGGGTCGGTCGAAGGGGCCCTCGGCGAGGCGCACGTCCTCGGGGCGCTGCAGGGTGCGGGCGTGCGCGTGCGGGTGCACGTGCTCGTGGGCGTCGCCGCCGTGGCCCGGCTGCGGGGCGGGCGGGGCGCCGTCGTGCACCACGCGCCCGTGCCTCAGCACGACGCAGCGCTGCACCAGCGGTGCGAGCTCGCCGAGCTCGTGCAGCACGACGAGCACGGTCATGCCGTCGGCCACGAGCCGCGTCATCGTGGCGGCGAAGGCCTCCTGGCTGGGCCGGTCGACGCCCGCGACGGGCTCGTCGAGCACGAGCAGCTCGGGCTGGCGGACCAGCGCGCGGGCGATGAGCACCCGCTGCTGCTGGCCGCCGGAGAGCTGGTGGGTGGCGAACCGGGCGCGGTCGGCGAGGCCGACCAGGTCGAGGGCTTCGCGGACCTGGGTGCGCCAGCCGCGCGGCAGCCGCAGGCGCCGGCCGTGCAGCAGGCCGGAGGCGACGACCTCCGCGGCCGTGGACGGGACGCCGGCGGCCGCGCTGACGCGCTGCGGGACGTACCCGACACGCGACCAGGGCACGTCGTTGCCGAGCGCGTGGCCGAACAGGTGCACGCTGCCCGCGGTGGCCGGGAGCACCCCGACGAGGGTGCGCACCAGCGTGGACTTGCCGGAGCCGTTGGCGCCCAGCAGCGCGACGACCTCGCCGCGCCGGACCGTGAGGTCCACCCCGCGCAGCACGGGGCTGGCGCCGAGCCGCACGTGCACGTCGCGGGCCTCGATCGCGGGGACGGCGTCGTCGCGCGGCGGTGGCGGAGTCTCGGCCCCGCTCGGGGAGTCGGTGGCGAGCGTGGTCATGAGCACTGCAGCCCTTCGGTGAGCGCGGCCAGGTTGTCCCGCATGACCGAGACGTAGTCGTCCCCGGCCTCGGCCGCGTCCTGCGACAGGCCCTCGAGCGGGTCGAGGACGGCGGTCGTGACGCCGACGTCGTTCGCCAGCGTCTCGGCCACCTTGGGGCTGGTCAGCGTCTCGGTGAAGATGGTGCTGACGTCGTTCTCCTCGACGATGGCACCGACCTCGCGCAGCCGCGCGGGGGAGGGCTCCGCCTCCGGGTCGAGGCCGACGATGCCCACCTGCTGCAGGTCGTAGCGCTCCGCGAGGTAGCCGAACGCCTCGTGCGACGTCACGAGCGTGCGCGACGCGCACTCCTGGAGGCCGGACTCGAACTCGCCGTCGAGCTCCTGGAGCGACGTCTCCAGGGCGCGGGCGTTCTCGGCGTACGTGGCCGCGTGCTCCGGGTCCGCCTCGCCGAGCGACGCGGCGACGGCGTGGCCCACGTCGATCACCCGCGTCGGGTCGAGCCAGAAGTGCGGGTCGGTCGCGCCCTCGGCGGCGTGGTCGTGACCGTCGCCCTCGTCGGCGTGCTCGTCCAGCTCCTCCTCGAGGTGGTCGGCCGCCGCGTCCTCGCCGGTCGGCGTGCCCGGGTGGTTCTCGAGCGTCACGACGTCGCTGGTGTCGACCACGTGCTCCGGGGACTGCGTCTCGACCGCGTCGTCCACCGCCGTCTGGAAGCCGGAGGAGTAGACGACGAGGTCGGCCGTGCCGATCTCGCGGACCTGGGCGGGGGAGAGCTCGAGGTCGTGCGGCTCGGCCGCCGGCGGCGTGAGGTTGGAGACCGTGACGAGGTCGCCCCCCACCTGCTCCGCCACGTACTGCAGCGGGTAGAAGGACGCGAGGACCTCGAGCGTGCCGTCGGCGGCGCCGTCGTCGGTGGAGCAGCCGGCCAGCACGGCGGGCAGGGCGAGGGCGGGCAGGGCGGCGAGGGCCGCGCGTCGGCGAAGCATGAGAACGATTCTCAGATAGTTGAGAACGGTTGTCAACACGGCCGTGCGCGCGCCGTCCGCGGCCCGATCTCACCCCCGCCGGCGCGTCACCGGCCGCCGGGCGGGACGTCCCATCATCGGAGGGTGCGGCGCGGGAAGGAGGGCCGCCATGTCGCTGCAGTGGCGCGTGCGCCTGCTCGGGGCCGCGATCAACCGGGCGGTGGTCCCGTACGCCCGGATGTCGGACGCCACGCGGCACAGGCTGAACTCCCGGTCCGGACCGCGATGGGTCGGCGAGGTCCTCGGCGGCCGCCCGGACCCCGCGGCGAGCGTGGCCGAGCTCGTCGTCCCGGGGCCGGCGGGCGGGATCCCCGCGCTGACCTACCGGCCCGTGGCGGTCGACGGGCCCCTCCCGCTGCTCGTCGTGCTGCACGGCGGGGGGTTCGTCTTCGGGCACCGGTCGATGACGGCCTGGCTGTCCAGCCACCTCGCGACGCGCGTCGGCGCGGTCGTCGTCGCGCCGGGCTACCGCCTGGCCCCGGAGTTCCCCGCCCCGGCGCCGGGCGAGGACTGCTACGCCGTCGCGGCCTGGGCGGCGGAGCACGCGTCGGAGCTCGGCGGGGACGCGGGCCGCCTCGCCGTCGTGGGGGAGAGCGCCGGGGCGACCCTCGCGGCGGTGGTGACGCTGCTGGCGCGCGAGCGACGCGGCCCGCCCCTCCGCGCCCAGGCACTGGCGCAGGGCGCCTTCGACCTGCGCCCCGCGGCGCCGATGATGATCCCGCAGGCGGCCTGGCCCTTCGGGCGCACCTCCGACGCCCCGGACGCGGTCGCCGCCTATCTCGGTACGGCGGGCGACCCGGACGACCCGCTCGTGTCGCCGCAGCTCGCCGACCACACCGGGCTGCCCCCGGCGTTCGTGCTCACCGCCGACCACGACTACCTGCGCGAGGACGGGGAGCGCTACGCCGCGGCGCTGCGCGCGGCGGGTGTGCCCGTGGAGCGTCTGCACCTCGTCGACAGCCCGCACGGGGTCTTCTCGTTCCCGGGCTGGTGCGCGGCCGCCGTGCCGGCTCTCGACCGCCTGGCGGCGTTCCTGCGCCGCGAGCTCGCGGTGCTCCCGTAGACCGGTCGTGAGGAGGGGCGATGCGGTTCGACGAGCTGGTGCTGGTCCGGCTGGTGCGCCCGGACGGCTGGGCGCCGCTGCCCGAGGACGACGCGGTGGCGGTCCAGGACGCGCACCTGGCGGCCGTCGCCGACCTGCACGACCGCGGTCTCCTGCTCGCGGCGGGCCCGGCGGAGGGAGCCGACGAGCGGGTGCGGGGCTTCGCCGTCATGACGTGCGGTCTCGAGGAGGCGCAGGAGCTGTGGGCCCGGGACCCCGCCGTGCTCGCGGGGCGGTTCGTGGCCGAGTGCGCGCGGTGGCTGACGCCGGCCGGGACGGTCGTCGCGGGGCCGGGCTCCCTGCCGCGCTCGGTGGCCGAGGCCGAGGGCTGACACCCTCCTGGGCCGATGGACGGGCCCCGGTAGGCTGGGGGCACCGCAGCCGGTCGACGTCGGGCCCCGACGTGCCGACCGGGCGGCGTTCCCCGCACCGGCCCCACGAGCCACGTGGCGGCCCGACATCCAGGAGTGATCCGTGGCAGCACCGTCCCCGACCGCCCAGCTCGACGCCGTCGTCTCCCTCGCCAAGCGGCGAGGTTTCGTGTTCCAGTCCGGCGAGATCTACGGCGGTACGCGCTCCGCGTGGGACTACGGGCCCCTCGGCGTGGAGCTGAAGGAGAACATCAAGCAGCAGTGGTGGCGCGCGATGACGCGCCGCGACGACGTCGTCGGCCTCGACTCCGCCGTCATCCTGCCCACCCCCGTGTGGCACGCGTCCGGCCACCTCGGCGCCTTCAACGACCCGCTGACCGAGTGCCTCTCGTGCCACAAGCGGTTCCGCGAGGACCACATGATCGAGGAGTTCGAGGAGAAGAAGGGCCGCGCCCCCGAGGGCGGCCTCGCCGAGATCGCCTGCCCGAACTGCGGCACCCGCGGTCAGTGGACCGAGCCCCGCGACTTCAACATGATGCTCAAGACGTACCTCGGCCCCGTCGAGGACGAGTCCGGCGTGCACTACCTGCGCCCCGAGACGGCGCAGGGCATCTTCGTGAACTTCTCCAACGTGGCAGCGGCGTCGCGCAAGAAGCCGCCGTTCGGCATCGCGCAGATCGGCAAGTCGTTCCGCAACGAGATCACGCCGGGCAACTTCATCTTCCGCACCCGCGAGTTCGAGCAGATGGAGATGGAGTTCTTCGTCGCGCCGGGCACGGACGCCGAGTGGCACCAGTACTGGATCGACACCCGCATGGCCTGGTACACGGACCTCGGCATCGACCCGGAGAACCTGCGCCTGTACGAGCACCCGGCCGAGAAGCTGTCGCACTACTCCACCCGCACGGTGGACATCGAGTACCGCTTCGGCTTCACGGGGAGCGAGTGGGGCGAGCTCGAGGGCATCGCGAACCGCACCGACTTCGACCTCAAGACGCACTCGGAGCACTCGGGCAAGGACTTGTCGTTCTTCGACCAGACGACGAACGAGCGCTGGCTGCCGTACGTCATCGAGCCGGCCGCGGGCCTGACCCGCTCGCTCATGGCGTTCCTCGTCGAGGCGTACGCCGAGGACGAGGCGCCCAACACCAAGGGCGGCGTCGACAAGCGCACCGTGCTGCGCCTCGACCCGCGCCTCGCGCCGGTCAAGGCCGCCGTCCTGCCGCTGTCCCGCAACGAGGCCCTGTCGCCCAAGGCGCGTGACCTCGCCGCGGAGCTGCGCCAGAACTGGAACGTCGACTTCGACGACGCCGGCGCCATCGGCCGCCGCTACCGCCGCCAGGACGAGATCGGTACGCCGTTCTGCGTCACCGTCGACTTCGACACCCTGGACGACGACGCGGTGACGATCCGCCACCGCGACACGATGGCGCAGGAGCGTGTGGCGCTCCCCAAGGTCACCGCCTACCTCGCGGAGCACCTCGCCGCGTTCTGACCAGGGCGGGACGCGAAGGGGCCCGGGTCCGCAGCAGCGGACCCGGGCCCCTTCGCGCGTCGTGGTGGACGCGCGCCCGCTCAGGTGCGGCTTCGCCGGACCAGGCCGAGCACGAGGCTCGCGACCAGGATGATCACGCCGACCCAGATGAGGAACTGGCCGATGTTCGTGGCGACCCCGAGGATCACCAGGACGACGCCGACCAGGACGAGGATGAGCCATGCGGGCATGGGGACCTCCAGTCTCTGCGCGCCGCCCCAGTGGCGACGCGATCGACCGACCGTGCCACGAAGGTCCGATGCACGCACGTTGTCGGCTTCGCCCGTGATGCCCGTCACAAGGCGATCGAGAACGCGCGGCCGGTCCCGTGCACCACGGCCTCGATGGTGCGGGCCACCGCCTCGACCGCGGGGCGACGTGGCGCCGTCGACGGCTCGAGCAGCACGATCTCGCGCTCCACGAGGTCGTAGAGCGTCGTGGTGCGCAGGTCGCGGGCGGGGCGCAGCTTGAGCATGATCGGCGTGGCGAGGGTGACTCCCAGGCCCTGGGCCACCAGGGCCAGGGTGGTGGACGTGTCGTTCACCTCGTGCGCCGCGCGCGGCTCGAACCCTGCGGCCCGGCAGGCCCCCCGTACCGCCGCGCCGTAGTGCGTGGGCAGCGGGGGCAGGATCCAGGGCAGGTGCGCGACGTCGGTCAGGTGCAGTCGCGAGGGGAGGTCCGACGTCGGTCCCGACACCAGCTCGAACCGCTCGGTGCGCAGCGGGCGCAGCACCGTCCCGGGCAGGCGGGGGATCGGTGCGCCCGGATAGTCGAGGCCGAGCCCGAGGTCGACGTCCCCTCGCCGCACGGCCCCGGCCACGTCGTCGACCGTGAGCTCGATGCCCACCAGCGTGATTCGCGGGTACGACGCCGCGAGGTCGGCCACGAGCTGTGGCAGCAGGCTCGCGGCGACGGTCGCGAACGCCCCCACCCGCACGGTGCCCGAGGCGTCGCCGCTCGCCGCGCGGGCCGAGTCGACGGCGTCGCGCTGGGCCGCCAGGAGGGGCTCGGCCCGCTCGGCGAGCGCCAGGCCCGCCTCGGTGAGAGCGACCCCGCGCCCGTGCGGCCGGACGACGTCGGTGCCCACCGCCCGGGAGAGCGCCGCGAGCTGGTGCGAGACGGCGCCGGTCGTGTAGCCCAGGGCCTGCGCGGCGGCGGTCATCGTGCGGTGCTCGGCCAGGGCGCGCAGCGCGCGCAGGCCCGACCAGGGCAGATCGCGTCCCGGCGGTTCCGCCGCACCGGTGTCCATCCGGTCAGGCTACAACCGTGCAGAGACTCTGGACGGTTTCGGCGACGAATCTTCGATGGTGCTGGACGCTTCACGGGGTCCACGATGGGCGCAGGTCCGGCGCCGTGATGGTGTGCGCGCCGGCGGCGACGAGGAGGTCGGGTGGAGCGGTCCCAGGCGGTGCCGTCGCGGGCGGACGTGGTCGTGGTCGGCGGCGGGGTGATGGGGACGTCGGTCGCGTTCCACCTCGCCGAGGCGGGGGCCCACGTCGTGCTCCTCGAGTCCGGGGAGCTCGGCGGCGGGAGCTCGGGCAAGCCGATCGGGGGCGTGCGCGCGCAGTTCTCCGACCCGGCAAACGTGGCCCTGGGCCACCGCAGCCTCGAGCTGTTCGAGGGCTTCCGGCGCCGCCCGGGTGGCAGCATCGGGCTGCGGCAGACGGGCTACCTCTTCGCGCTGCCCACCGACGACGACGTCGCCCTCTTCGGCCGGTCGGTCGCGATGCAGCGCGACCTCGGCGTCGACAGCCGCCTGATCAGCGTCGCCGAGGCGCGCCGCCTCAACCCCTACCTGTCCGCGACCGCCTACGCCGGCGCGGCCTACGCGCCCCGCGACGGCTGGGCGCACCCGGCCGCCGTGGTGGCCGGGTACGCCGACGGCGCGCGGCGGCGCGGAGCGGCCGTCGTCACGCAGGCTCCCGTGACCGCCGTCGAGCCCGCCTCGGGCGGACGGCTCACGATCGTCACCCCGGGGGGCGCCGTCACCGCGCCCGCCGTCGTCGTGTGCGCCGGGGCCTGGTCGCACGCCGTCGGCGCCCTCGCGGGCGTCGACCTGCCGGTCGAGCCCGTGCGCCGCCAGATCGCGTTCACGGCGCCGCTCGAGCCCGCGCCGCCGACGCTGCCGTTCACCATCGACTTCGGCACCACGTTCTACCTGCACAACGCGGACGCACGGGGCACGTTGCTGCTCGGCGCCTCCGAGCCGGACACCCCGGTCGGCTTCGACACCGCCTACGACCCGGCGTGGGAGCCGTGGCTGCGCGAGCTCGCCGCGCGCGCCACCCCGGCGCTCGCCGACGCGCCGCTGACGGGTGGCTGGGCGGGGCTGTACGAGCTCACCCCCGACCACGACGCGCTGATCGGCGAGACGCCGACCGGACCCGGCGGCGCACGCGTGCTCTACGCCTGCGGGTTCTCGGGGCACGGCTTCCTGCAGGCGCCCGCCGTGGGCGAGGCGGTCGCCGACCTCTGGCTCGGCCGCGCCGGCACCCCGGCCGCCCGCGGCGTCGACGTGTCGGCGTTCGACGCCGGCCGGTTCGGGGCGCGACGGACGCGCACCGAGGCGAACATCATCTGAGAGAGGACGCACGTACCGTGACGACCGACTTCTTCGAACCGTGGCGGCTGCGGGCGGCGTTCGCGCGCTCGCTGTCCGACATGTACGGGCGGGAGGTGCCCGCCTACACGACGCTGCTCGAGGTGTCCCACGACGTCAACGCCGACGTCGTGCGCGCCCGCGGCGCCGACGCGGAACGACTGGGTTCCATCGACCGTGTCACGGCCGAGCGGCACGGCGCGATCCGGGTGGGTACTCCGGCGGAGCTGCAGCAGGTCGCGCGGATCTTCGGCGCGATGGGCATGCACCCCGTGGGCTTCTACGACCTGCGCGACGCGTCGTCGTCCTCCGTGCCCGTCATCTCGACGGCGTTCCGGCCGACCGACCGCGCGGAGCTGGCGCGCAACCCGTTCCGCGTCTTCACGTCCATGCTCGTGCCGTCCGACCGGCGGTTCTTCAGCGCCGACCTGCAGGCGCGGCTCGAGACGTTCCTGGGCGGGCGGACGCTGTTCGGGCCGGAGCTGCTGGCGCTCGCGGACCGGGCGGAGACCGACGGCGGCCTGCCCGCCGACGACGCCGCGGAGTTCCTGCGTCTCGCCACCGCCGCGTTCGAGCTCGGGCGCGAACCGGTCGACCAGGCCTGGTACCGGGAGCTGGAGGCCGTGTCGGCCGTGGCGGCCGACATCGGCGGCGTGCCGTCCACCCACATCAACCACCTCACGCCGCGGGTCCTCGACATCGACGACCTGTACGCCCGCATGGAGGCGCGTGGCATCACGATGATCGACGCGATCCAGGGCCCGCCGCTGTGGGAGGGGCCGGACGTGCTGCTGCGGCAGACGTCGTTCCGCGCGCTCGCGGAGCCGCGCACCTTCCGCACGCCGGAGGGCGAGGTCGTGCAGGACTCCCTGCGCGTGCGGTTCGGCGAGGTCGAGGCGCGCGGGATCGCCCTGACCCGCGAGGGCCGGGCGCGGTACGACGCCGCCGTCGTGGAGGGCGCGACGCCCGACGTGTGGCGCCGCACCTTCCCGGACACCGAGGCCGGGCTCGTCGAGCAGGGGCTCGGCTGGTTCACCTACGAGGTGTCCGACGACGGCGGCCGCCCGGTCGTGCGCCGTGAGCCGATCGTCTACGAGGACTTCCTGCCGCGGTCGGCCGCGGGCATCTTCCAGTCGAACCTCACCGAGGAGGGCTCCAAGGACGCCAGCCAGGCGGGCGAGGAGCGCGACGCCGACTGGATGGCCGGCGCCGTCGGGCGGGAGCTGTTCGACCCCTTCGACCTGTACGCCGCGCAGGTGGCGGCGTCGCGCGACCGCGCGGCGTCCCGCCTCGGCGTCGACCCCCACCACCTTGAGACCCAGGGAGCACAGGCATGACCACCTCGACCACCCCGACCACCACCCCGACCACCCTGACCGCGGAGCTGCGCGACGCCGCGCTCGCCGCCCTGTCCCGGATCGGGGCCGACGTCCCCGCCGCCCCAGGCGAGGGCGGCCTGCCCGTCGTCTCGCCGCTGACGGGCGAGGCCCTGATGACGCTCCCCGAGGCGGGGGCGGCCGACGTCGACGCCGCCGTCACCGCCGCGGCGGAGGCGTTCCGCACCTGGCGCTCGGTGCCCGGGCCGGTGCGCGGCGCGGTCGTGCGGCGCCTCGGCGAGCTGCTCACCGCGCACAAGGCCGACCTGGCCGAGCTCGTGACGATCGAGGCGGGCAAGATCACCTCGGAGGCGCTCGGCGAGGTCCAGGAGATGATCGACGTCTGCGACTACGCCGTGGGCCTGTCGCGGTCGCTCGGCGGGCGCACGATGCCGTCGGAGCGCCCCGGCCACCGCCTCATGGAGCAGTGGCACCCGCTGGGCGTGGTGGGCGTCGTGAGCGCCTTCAACTTCCCCGTCGCGGTCTGGTCGTGGAACACCGCCGTCGCGCTGGTCTGCGGCGACACCGTCGTGTGGAAGCCGAGCGAGAAGACACCGCTGAGCGCGCTCGCGTCGAACGCGCTGCTGCGGCGGGCGCTCGCGGAGGCAGGGTTCCCCGAGGCCGTGAGCCAGGTGGTGCTCGGCGCGCGCGAGGCGGGCGAGGCGCTCGTCGCGGACCGGCGCGTCGCACTGCTGTCGGCCACGGGCTCGGAGCGGATGGGGCAGCAGGTGGCGCCTGTCGTCGCCGGGCGCGGCGGCCGGTACCTGCTGGAGCTCGGCGGCAACAACGCGGCCGTCGTCGCGCCGTCCGCCGACCTCGACCTCGCCGTGCGAGGCATCGTCTTCGCTGCCGCCGGCACGGCGGGCCAGCGGTGCACCAGCCTGCGCCGCCTCGTCGTGCACTCGTCCGTGGTGGACGACCTCGTGGGCCGGCTGCAGTCCGTCTACGCCGGGCTGCCCGTCGGCGACCCGCGCACCGACGGCACGCTCGTCGGGCCGCTCACCGACGCCGGCGCGCGCGAGCGGATGCTCGCGGCCCTCGACGAGGCGCGGGCCGACGGCGGCACGGTCGTCGTCGGGGGAGAGGCGGTGGACGTGGAAGGCGCGTCCGGTGCGGCGTACGTCTCGCCGGCGCTGGTACGGATGCCGGGGCAGACGGACGTCGTGCGGCGGGAGACGTTCGCCCCGATCCTCTACGTGCTCACCTACGACACGCTCGACGAGGCGATCGCGCTGCACAACGACGTCCCGCAGGGGCTGAGCAGCGCCATCTTCACGCTCGACGTGCGCGAGGCCGAGACGTTCCTCTCCGAGGTCGGCTCCGACTGCGGCATCGTCAACGTCAACATCGGCACGTCCGGCGCGGAGATCGGCGGCGCGTTCGGCGGCGAGAAGTCCACCGGCGGCGGCCGCGAGTCCGGCTCCGACTCGTGGAAGCAGTACATGCGCCGCGTCACCAACACCGTGAACTACTCCACCGAGCTGCCCCTCGCGCAGGGCGTGAACTTCGGCTGAGCGTCCCGTCCCGCCGAGATAGAGAGGGCTCCTCGCCGAGATAGAGAAGGGGCGGGCCGCACGTGCCCGTCCCTTCTCTATCTCGGCGAGGAGCCCTCTCTATCTCGGCGTACCGATGACAGATGTCATGGCCACGTCGTGACAGGCGACCCTGCAGGTCAGGGCGCCGCGGGACGACGATCGAGTCATGACATCGACGACCCGCACCACCCCCGCGCTGAGCCTGCGCGGGCTGCGCAAGGAGTTCCCGTCGCCCGCCGGCCCCGTCCGCGCGGTGGACGGCATCGACCTGGAGATCGCTCCCGGCGAGGTGGTGGCCTTCCTCGGCCCCAACGGCGCCGGCAAGACCAGCACGATCGACATGGTGCTCGGCCTGAGCGCACCCACCGCCGGCACCGTGCGGGTGTTCGGCGCCGACCCCGCCGACGCGATCGCCGCCGGCCGCGTGGCCGCCGTCATGCAGACCGGCGGCCTGCTGCGCGACATCACGGTGGCCGAGACGGTCGCCCTCACCGCGGCGCTGTTCGGCCGCACCGGGTCCCCGGCGCCGTACCTGGAGCGGGCCGGCATCGCCGACCTCGCCGACCGCATGGTGGGCAAGTGCTCCGGCGGCCAGCAGCAGCGCCTCCGGTTCGCAATGGCGCTGGTCAGCGAGCCGGACCTGCTGCTCCTCGACGAGCCCACCACCGGCATGGACGTGGAGGGCCGGCGCGAGTTCTGGTCGGCCATCCGCGCCGACGCGGCCGCCGGCCGCACCGTCGTGTTCGCCACGCACTACCTGGAGGAGGCCGACACGTACGCCGACCGCGTCGTGCTGGTCAGCCAGGGCCGTGTCGTCGCGGACGGCTCGACGGCGGAGGTCAGGAGCTTCGCGTCCGGCCGCGCCGTGAGCGCCCGGATCGACGACGACGCCGAGCGCGCCGCCGTCGCCGCGCGGCTGCGCGACCTGCCGGCCGTGGACGTCATCGACCATCGCGGGTCGCGCCTCGTCGTGCGCACCGGCGACTCCGACGGTGTCGCCCGCTTCCTGCTCACGCAGACCCCCGCTCGCGACCTCGAGGTCGCCTCCGAGAACCTCGAGGACGCGTTCGTCGCCCTCACCTCCACCCCGGTCCCCAGCACCGCACCGAGCACGGACGGAGCCGCCCGATGAGCGCCACCACCTCCACCCCCAACACGACGACGGCGCCCCCGGCCGCCCGCCCGGCCCGGCCCGCCGTCCGGCCCCTCGCCGCCGCGCGGGTCTACCTCGCCGTCGAGCTGCGTCGCTCGCTGCGCAACCGGCGCACCCTCATCTTCTCGATGGTGATGCCGCCCGTCCTCTTCCTCATCTTCGGGGTGCAGGGCGACTACGCGACGCAGAGTGCCGGGAACGGCAACGTCACCGCATGGATCGCCGTCTCGATGGCGCTGTACGGGGCGATGGTCACCGCCACCGCGGGCGGCGCGAGCGTGTCCGTCGAGCGGGCGCAGGGCTGGACGCGACAGCTGCGCCTGACCCCGCTGCGGCCCGCCGTCTACGTGGGGATCAAGCTCGCCGGCGCGATGGTGCTGGGGGCGGCCTCCGTCCTGCTCACCCTCGTCGTGGCAGCCTTCGCCGGGGCGCAGATGTCGGCCGTCGCCTGGGTGCTGTGCGCCCTGCTCGCCTGGGTGGGCTCCCTCGTGTTCGCCGCGTTCGGCCTGTTCATGGGCTACCTGCTCCCGGCGGAGAACGTCATGCAGATCCTCGGCCCGCTGCTCGCGCTGCTGTCCTTCGCCGGCGGGCTGTTCGTGCCGCTCGGCGACGGCTGGTGGGCCACCGTCGCCCAGCTCTTCCCCACGTACGGGCTGGCCGAGCTGGTGCACGCGCCGCTCGGCGGCGACCTCGGCGTCGCGGCCGTGGTGAACGTGGTCGCCTGGGCCGCCATCTTCTCCTTCGGCGCGGCGTGGCGGTTCCGCAAGGACACGGCGCGGGTGTGAGCACCGGCTCCACGGCCCCGGGCGCTCGTGGCACGGTGGGGGGCGTGACGTCGACGCCCCCCACCGTCGCCCCTGCCGCGCCCGGTGCCCCCGGCGCCCCGCCGTGGACGAGGCGGCGCATCGGCCTGCTCGTCTCGGTCGTCTGGGTCGTCTTCCTCGCCGAGCCGCTCTCCGTGGCGCTCGACGCCGAGCCCGCCGCCGTGCGGGTCGTCGGCGTGCTCGGCGTGCTCGGAGTGGCGGGCATCTTCGCCGGGACGATCTTCACCCTGCAGCGCCGGGGGCGGGTGCCGCGCCGTGCCGCCGTCGTGCTGCTCGTGATCCAGGCCGCGTGCGTCGCCCTGTCGTGCGTCGCCGCCCAGGAGCACGGCCTCGTCGGGCTCGTCTTCGTGTGCGTCACGGCGATCTACTCCGTCGGGAGCCGGGCGGCGCTGTGGATCGTCGGGGCGAGCATCCTGGTCATGCTCGTGCTGCCCCGTGTGCTGCCGGGCTGGGCGCCGGAGGACGGCAACGCGCTGGCCGTGGTCCTGGCCAGCGCCGCCGTCTACGGGTTCATGCAGGTCATCGACCGCAACCGGCGCCTGATCGCCGCGCAGCAGGAGCTCGCCGACCTGGCCGTCGCCCGCGAGCGCGAGCGGATCGCCCGCGACATGCACGACGTGCTCGGCCACTCCCTGACCGTGATCTCGGTCAAGGCCGAGCTGGCCGCCAAGCTGCTGCGGGCCGACACCGGCAACCTGCCGGACGGGTCGCCGGGCGCGCGGGCCGCCACCGAGGTGAGCGACATCCAGGACCTCGCCAGGTCGGCGCTCGCGGACGTGCGGGGCACGGTGGCCGGGGCCTGGCAGGTGACGCTGGCGGGCGAGCTGGCCGCGGCCCGCTCCGCGCTCGACGCCGCCGGCGTCGTCGCCGAGCTCCCGGGCGCGGTGGACGACGTCCCGGCGGACCGGCGCGAGCTGTTCGCCTGGGTGCTGCGGGAGGGCACCACCAACGTGCTGCGGCACTCGGGCGCGTCGCGCGTGGTCGTGACGGTGGACGCCGACGCGCTCGTCGTCGACGACGACGGCGCCGGGGTCGCGGACGCCGACGGTCGCGGCCGGGGCGCGGGCGGCGGGCGCGGGCTGGCCGGGCTCACCGCGCGCGCCCGCGCCGACGGGGCGGTGCTGGAGACGGGCCCGAGCCCGCTGGGCGGATTTCGCCTCGCCGTCACCGTGCGGCCGGGCGCACCCGCGGCGGGTGCCAGGATCGACCCGTGATCCGACTGCTGCTCGCCGACGACCAGGCCCTCGTGCGCGGCGCGCTCGCCGCCCTCCTCGACCTCGAGACGGACCTCGAGGTCGTGGCCCAGGTGGGGCGCGGCGACGAGGTGCTCGACGCGGCCCGGGAGCACGCCGTCGACGTCGCCCTGCTCGACGTCGAGATGCCCGGCCTCGACGGCATCGCCGCCGCCGCGGCGCTGCACCGCGAGCTGCCGGCGTGCCGCTCGCTCGTCGTGACCACGTTCGGCCGGCCCGGCTACCTGCGCCGGGCGCTCGACGCCGGGGCGAGCGGGTTCGTCGTCAAGGACACGCCCGCCGATCAGCTCGCCGACGCCGTCCGCCGCGTGCACGCCGGGCTGCGCGCCGTCGACCCGGACCTCGCCGTCGCGTCCCTGGCCGTGGGGGCGAGCCCGCTCACCGAGCGCGAACGCCACGTGCTGGCGCTCGCGGCGGACGGCGGGACGGTCGCGCAGGTGGCGGCGGAGGCGTTCCTGTCCGAGGGCACCGTGCGCAACTACCTGTCGGCGGCCATCGGCAAGACAGGCACCCGGACACGTGCCGAGGCCGTGCGGATCGCGCAGGACAACGGCTGGCTCTGACCACGGCTCTGACCACGGCTCTGACCACGCTCACGACACCAGCGGGGCGGCCGGCGGGGAGGGTGACGAACCTGACCGCGGGCGCGCGGCGGCAGTTTGCGACAATGGGGACGTGACTTCCACCCTCGATCCCGTCAGCACGCCTGCGTCCGGAGACCTCGGCGCGGCCGAGCGCGTCCTGCCGCCGTTGCAGATCGGCCCGATCACCGTGGATACCCCGGTGGTGCTGGCTCCGATGGCCGGCGTCACCAACCGGGCCTTCCGCACGCTGTGCCGCGAGGCCGGGGCGTCGCAGGGCTACGACCCCGGGCTGTACGTCGCGGAGATGGTGACGAGCCGCGCCCTCGTGGAGCGCAACGTCGAGTCGCTGCGCATCGTCACGTTCGGCGACGACGAGACGCCGCGCTCGGCCCAGGTGTACGGCGTCGACCCGGCCACCGTCGGCGCGGCCGTGAAGATCATCGCGGGCGAGGACCGGGCCGATCACGTGGACCTCAACTTCGGCTGCCCCGTGCCCAAGGTGACGCGCAAGGGCGGCGGCTCCGCGCTGCCGTGGAAGCGCCAGCTGTTCACCGACATCGTGCGCGCCGCCGTCGAGGCCGCCGAGCCGCACGGCGTGCCCGTCACCGTGAAGATGCGCAAGGGCATCGACGACGACCACCTCACGTACCTCGAGGCAGGCCGCATCGCCGAGTCGCTCGGCGTCGCCGCGGTGGCGCTGCACGCGCGCACCGCCGCCGACTACTACTCGGGCACGGCCGACTGGACGGCGATCGCGCGGCTCAAGGAGGAGGTGCGCTCGGTCCCGGTGCTCGGCAACGGCGACATCTGGTCGGCCGAGGACGCGGTGCGCATGGTCCGCGAGACCGGCGCCGACGGCGTCGTCGTCGGGCGCGGGTGCCAGGGCCGCCCGTGGCTGTTCGCCGACCTCGCGGCCGCCTTCCACGGCACGACGACGCGCGTGCGGCCCGGCCTGCGCGAGGTCGCCGACACGATCTACCGCCACGGCGAGCTGATGATCGACTACTTCGACGGCGACGAGGGCAAGGGCATGCGCGACCTGCGCAAGCACATGGCCTGGTACCTCAAGGGGTACGCGGTCGGTGGCGACGCGCGACGTGCGCTCGCGATGGTCTCCACCCAGGCCGAGCTGCGCGCGCTCCTCGACGCGCTCGACCTCGCGCAGGGCTACCCGGGCGAGGACGCGGAGGGTCCGCGCGGGCGCGCCGGCTCCCCGAAGCAGCCGCACCTGCCCTACGGGTGGCTCGACTCCCGCGACCTGGACGCCGAGTTCGAGGCGAAGCTGCGCGAGGCCGAGCTGAGCGTCAGCGGCGGCTGACCGAACCTCTCCGAGTAGTGCGAGATTCGCCGAGGTAGTTCGAAAAATGCCGAGGTAGTTCGAGACCGCGCGAGGTAGTGCACTACCTCGCGAGATCGCGAACTACCTCGCGAGATCGCGAACTACCTCGGCATTTTTCGAACTACCTCGGCGATTCCGGCACTACCTCGGCGGGTGTCAGGCGCGGAGCCAGACCGTGGTGTCGGCGGGGACGCGCGTCTGCGGGTCCGCGGACCGGTCGGTCATGACCGGCCCGGAGGTGAGCAGCACCTCCGCGCCGCGGGGCAGCAGCACCGGCTCGCTGCCCAGGTTCGCCAGCACGACGACGTCCTGGTTGCGCAGCGCGACGACGTGCGGCGAGTCGGCCCAGGCGTCCAGCCAGGCGAGGGCGCCCTGGCCCAGGGCCTCGGCCTTGCGCAGCGCGAGCGCGGCGCGGTAGGTCTCGAACGTCGAGGAGGGGACGCCGTACTGCGCGTCGGCGGCGTAGCGCGCGAACGACGCGGGCTGCGGCAGCCACGGCTCGCCGGCCGGCCCGAAGCCGAACCCGGGGGCCTCGGCCGCCCAGGGCAGCGGCACGCGGCAGCCGTCGCGACCGGCCTCGGCGCCACCCGTGCGGAAGTGCCCCGGGTCCTGGCGGACCTCGTTCGGCAGGGAGGTGTGCTCGGGCAGGCCGAGCTCCTCGCCCTGGAAGAGGTACGCGGACCCGGGCAGGCCGAGCATGAGCAGGCTGGCGGCACGGGCGCGGCGCAGGCCGAGCTCCTCGTCGGGCTGCGGGTCGGTGGCGAAGACGCCGTTGACCTTGAGCGACGGGTCGGCGGAGCCGAGCCGCGACGGGTGGCGCACGACGTCGTGGTTGGACAGCACCCAGGTGGTGGGCGCTCCGACCTCGTCGTTCGCCCGGTACGACGCCTCGACGACCGTGCGCAGGGCGGCGGCGTCCCAGCCGGTGGTGAGGAAGGAGAAGTTGAACGCCTGGTGCATCTCGTCCGGGCGCACGTAGCGGGCGAGGCGGCTCAGCGGCTCCACCCACGCCTCGGCGACGAGGCAGCGGTCGCCGTCGTACTCGGCGAGCACCTTGTGCCAGGCCCGGTAGATCGCGTGCACGCCGTCCTGGTCGAACATGGGGCCCTGGTTGCCGGCGCCCGTAGAGCCGTCCTCAGGGGCGCCCGGGTCCACGTCGCCGGTGCTCTGGTCGGCGACGTCGTCGGCCGAGCCGGCGACCATCTCCACGTGCCCGTCCCAGTCGGGCAGGCCGTCGGCCTTGATCATGCCGTGCGCGACGTCGACGCGGAAGCCGTCGACGCCCCGGTCCAGCCAGAAGCGCAGCACGTCCTCGAACTCGGAGCGCACCTGCGGGTTGGTCCAGTCGAGGTCGGGCTGCGTCGAGTCGAACAGGTGCAGGTACCACTGGCCGAGGGTGCCGTCCGGCTCGGTGACGCGCGTCCAGGCGGGGCCGCCGAAGATCGACTGCCAGTTGTTCGGCTCCTGCGACCCGTCGGCGCCGCGGCCGTCGCGGAACAGGTACCGCGCCCGCTCCGGAGACCCGGGGGCGGCGGCGATCGCCTCCTGGAACCAGGCGTGCTGGTCGGAGGTGTGGTTCGGCACGAGGTCGACGATCACGCGGATGCCGCGGGCATGGGCACCGGCGAGCAGGTCGTCGAAGTCGGCGAGGGTGCCGAACAGCGGGTCGACGTCGCGGTAGTCGGCGACGTCGTAGCCGGCGTCGTTCTGCGGGGAGCGGTAGAACGGGGACAGCCAGACGGCGTCGACGCCGAGCGTCTCGAGGTGGTCCAGCCGCGCCGTGACGCCGGGGATGTCGCCGATGCCGTCGCCGTTCGCGTCGGCGAACGACCGCGGGTAGACCTGGTAGATCACGGCGTCGCGCCACCACTGCCGCGCGGCGCCGCTCCCGGCGTGCACGACGGCGCCGGTGCGGAGCAGGTCGGCCGTGTCGTCGGTCGCGGTCGCGGCGGATGCGGACTGGGTGGAGGTCATCGCTGGCTTCCTCACCTGATCGGGGTCGGGGTCGGCACGGTCGGACGATCCGTGTCAGACCGTCGAGTGTAAGTGTTGCTGCAAGAGTTGCAGAAACGTCCCCCGAAAGTCGCCCCGTCAGCCCTTCGGCGCGGCCCCCGTCGAGCCCCGCACGACCAGCTCCGGCGCGAACAGCAGCTCGGTGCGGGTCGCCTGCTCGCCCTGGATCTCCGTGAGCAGCGCGCTCACCGTGGCCCTCGCCATCGCCTCGACCGGCTGTCGCACGGTGGTCAGCGGCGGCTCGGTGAATGCGATCAGCGGCGCGTCGTCGTAGCCGACGACCGACACGTCGTCGGGCACGGACAGCCCGCGCGACCGCGCGGCGCGCACGGCGCCCAGCGCCATGAGGTCGGAGGCGCAGACGACGGCCGTGTGCCCGGCGTCGAGGAGCTCGGCGGCCGCGGCCTGCCCGCCCTCGAGCGTGTAGAGGCTGGAGCGCACGTGCTCACGGGCCGTCGCCTCGTCGTCGGCCAGGCCGTGGCGCACGAGCGCGGCGAGGAAGGCGGCGAGCTTGCGGCGCGACGGGACGTAGCGCTCGGGGCCGATGGCGAGGCCGATCCGGCGGTGGCCGAGGGTGACCAGGTGCTGCACCGCGACGTCCACGCTGGCGGCGTCGTCGGGCGAGATGAACGGTGCGTCGATCCCCGGCGCGTAGCCGTTGACCAGCACGATCGGCACTCCCTGGCTGCGCAGCATCGAGTAGCGCGTGTGGTCGGCGCGGGTGTCCGCGTGCAGCCCGGAGACGAAGACGATGCCGTCGACGGAGTGGTCCACGAGGGTGCTGACGTACTCGTCCTCGGTGGTGCCTCCGGGGGCCTGCGTGCACAGCAGCGGCGTGTAGCCGCGCTGGGCGAGGATCGACTCGATCGCCTGCGCGAAGGCGGGGAAGACCGGGTTGGTCAGCTCGGGGACGATGAGGCCGACGAGGCCGGCGGAGCGACCGCGCAGCACCGAGGGGCGCTCGTACCCGAGGACGTCGAGCGCGGCGAGCACCGCCTGCCGGGTGGAGCTGGCGACCCCCGGCTTGCCGTTGAGCACGCGGGACACGGTGGCCGTCGATACGCCTGCCTGCTCCGCCAGGTCGCTCAGTCGGGTTCGCACCCGAGGAATCGTAGGGGACACGGGACCTCCTCGTCCTGGGGTGGGACGCCGGCGGGTCGCCCGCCGGTCGCCGGCGCGATGCCTCCTCGTTGCCGCGCGTTGCTGAAAAGTTATCGCAAGATCTTGCATACCGCTGCAACGGTCCGTACGTTGTGGGCATCAAGGGCCCCGCGACGAGTGCGTCGCGTGGGCCGTCCACCGATGACAGCTGGGAGTAACCACGATGCGAAGGAGCATCCTTCTCGCCTCGGCCCTGGCCACCACCCTGGCCCTGACGGCGTGCGGCAGCGGGGAGCCGAGCGGCGACTCGAGCGCTGACGCGAGCGCCGAGCCCTCGGCCTCGGGCTCGCTGACCGTCTGGGTCGACGAGACCCGCGAGGCCGCGGTGACGACGGCCGCCGAGGCGTACGAGGCGGAGTCCGGCGTCGACGTCGAGATCGTCCAGAAGAACTTCGAGGACATCCGCGCCGACTTCCTCGCGCAGGTCCCCACGGGCGAGGGCCCCGACATCACCGTCGGCGCCCACGACTGGCTGGGCGAGTTCACGGCGAACGGCGTGGTCGCGCCGATCGAGCTCGGCGACAAGGCGAGCGACTTCATCCCGGTGTCGGTGCAGGCGTTCACGCAGGACGGCCAGGTCTACGGCCTGCCGTACGCGATCGAGAACATCGCGCTCATCCGCAACACGGAGCTCGCCCCCGAGGCGCCGAAGACCTACGACGACATGGTCGCCGCGGGGAAGAAGGCCGGCACCAAGTTCCCGTTCCTCATCCAGTCGGACGGCGACAAGGGCGACCCGTACACGTACTACCCGTTCCAGACGTCCTTCGGCGCGCCGGTCTTCGAGCAGAACGACGACGGCTCGTACCGTCCGGAGCTCGCCCTCGGCGGCACGAACGGCGAGGCGTTCGCCACGTGGCTCGGCGAGCAGGGCGAGGAGGGCAACCTCAGCATCGACATCTCCTACGACATCGCGGTCGAGGCGTTCGCGAAGGGCCAGTCGCCGTTCGTCATCGGCGGGCCGTGGATGCTCGAGCAGTTCAAGGACCTCGACCTCGCCGTCGACCCGATCCCGGCGCCGGGCGACCAGCCGGCGCAGCCGTTCGTGGGCGTCCAGGGCTTCTACGTGAGCGCGCAGAGCAAGAACGCGCTGCTCGCGAACGACTTCCTCGTCAACTACCTGTCGACGCCGGAGGCGCAGACGGCGCTGTTCGAGGCCGGCGGCCGCCCGCCGGCGCTGGTCGAGGCCGCGGACGCCGCGTCCGAGGACCCGCTGGTCGCGGGCTTCCGTGAGGTCGGCGCCTCGGCCGTGCCGATGCCGTCCATCCCGGAGATGGGCTCGGTCTGGTCCTTCTGGGGCGTCACCGAGGCGAGCATCATCTCGGGCAAGGCCGACGACCCGGTCAAGGCCTGGAACAAGATGGTCTCCGACATCGAGGGTGCGCTCGGCTGATGTCGCGTGCCCGCTACAAGGGCGCCGAGGCCGGCTCCGGGACGTTCTCCGGAGCCGGTTTCGCCGTCAAGCTCGTGCTCATCGCGCTCGTGGACGCGCTCGGCGTCTTCGGCGTGCTCGCCGCGTGGCGTGCCGGGTCGTGGGGGATCCTCGCGGCCATGGTGGCGCTGCTCGTCGCCGCGAACTGGGTGTACTTCACCAAGCGCGCGCTGCCGCTGAAGTACATCCTGCCGGGGCTGGCGTTCCTGCTCGTCTACCAGGTGTACGTCGTCGGTTACACCGGCTACGTGGCCTTCACCAACTACGGCGACGGCCACAACTCCACCAAGGAGCAGGCGGTCGACGCCCTCCTGGTGCAGAACGAGCGTCGCGTCGAGGGGTCGCCGGCCCTGCCGCTCACGGTCGTGGAGGACGGGGACGGCGAGCTCGGCTTCGCCGTCGTCGAGGACGGGACCGCGGAGGTCGGCACCGCCGAGGAGCCGCTCGCCGCCGCCCCCGAGGCGACGCTCGACGGCGGGACCGTGGCCGAGCTGCCGGGCTGGACGGTGCTGGACCGCGCGACCGTGCTCCAGCGGCAGGACGAGGTCACCACGCTGCGGGTGCCCGTGTCCGACGACGCCGCCGACGGCTCGGTGCGCACGCAGGACGCCCGGACGGGCTACGTCTTCCAGCCGGTGCTGGAGTACGACGAGGCCGCCGACACGATGACCGACACGTCGACGGGCGTGGTGTACGCGCCGAACGACGACGGGCAGTTCGAGTCCGCCGACGGCGAGACGCTGCCCGTCGGCTGGCGCGTGACGGTGGGCTTCGAGAACTTCGCGACGGCGTTCGGCGACGAGCGGTACGCGGGCCCCTTCGTCAAGATCCTGCTGTGGACGTTCGCGTTCGCGGTGCTGTCCGTGGTCACGACGTTCGCGCTGGGCATGTTCCTGGCGATGGTCTTCAACGACCCGCGGCTGCGGGGGCGCAAGGTCTACCGGACCCTGATGATCCTGCCGTACGCGATGCCGGGGTTCCTCGCGGCCCTGCTGTGGTCCGGCATGCTCAACAAGAGCTTCGGCGTGATCAACCAGGTGCTGCTCGGCGGGGCGGCGATCCCGTGGCTCACCGACCCGTGGCTCGCGAAGCTGTCGGTGCTCGGGGTGAACCTGTGGCTCGGCTTCCCGTACATGTTCCTCATCTGCACGGGCGCCCTGCAGTCCCTGCCGGGCGACGTGTACGAGGCGGCCCGCATCGACGGCGCCGGCAAGTGGCGCACGTGGCGCTCGATCACGATGCCGCTGCTGCTCGTGGCCACCGCGCCGCTGCTCATCTCGAGCTTCGCCTTCAACTTCAACAACTTCACGCTGATCAAGATGCTGACGGGCGGCGGGCCACGGTTCGACGACGCGTCGGTGCCGCTGGGGCACACGGACATCCTCATCTCGATGGTCTACAACGTGTCCGGGCTCGACGGGTCGGCGCCGCGCGACTACGGCCTCGCGAGCGCGCTGTCCATCGTGATCTTCGTGGTGGTCGGGGTCATCTCCGCCATCGCGTTCCGCCAGACCCGCAAGCTCGAGGAGCTGAGCTGATGACGACGTCGACCGACCGCGCGAGCTCGCGCCGACGGCCCGCGGCGACGGGCACGGGGGAGCAGGTGCTGCGGCACCGGATGAGGCCGGGCCGCTGGGCCCGGGAGCTGGGCTGGCGGCACGTCGTCGGAGTGCTGGCGGTGCTGTACGCCGTCTTCCCGATCGTCTACGTGGTGTCGGCCTCGCTGTCCCCGACCGGCACCCTCACCGGGTCGAACGAGCTGTTCGCGCAGGTGAGCGGCGTGAACTACGCCGAGCTGGGCGACACGAGGTTCTGGACGTGGATGGGCAACACGCTCGTGATCGGGGTCGCGACGGCCGTGGGCACCGTGCTCATGGGCGCGGCCGCGGCGTACGCGTTCTCCCGGTTCCGGTTCGCCGGTCGGCGGCTGGGCCTGACGTCGTTGCTGATCATCCAGATGTTCCCGCAGATGCTCGCGTTCGTCGCGATCTTCCTGCTGCTCATCTCGCTCGGCGAGGTCGTGCCGGCGCTCGGGCTCAACTCGAAGCTGGCGCTGATCTGCGTCTACCTCGGCGGCGCCCTGGGCGTGAACACGTTCCTCATGTACGGGTTCTTCAACACCGTGCCGCGGGAGCTCGACGAGGCGGCGAAGATCGACGGTGCCTCGCACGCCCAGGTCTACTGGACGATCATCCTGCGCCTGGTGACGCCCATCCTCGCCGTCGTGGCGCTGCTGAGCTTCATCAGCACGTTCGGCGAGTTCATCATCGCCCGGGTGGTGCTCCAGTCGGAGTCGAACTGGACGCTCGCGGTCGGGCTGTACGGCTGGGTGTCGTCGCTGCTCGAGGCCAACTGGGGGCTCTTCGCGGCGGGCGCCGTCCTGTCCGCGATCCCCGTGCTCGCGCTGTTCCTCTTCCTGCAGAAGTACATCGTGGGCGGCCTGACGGCGGGTTCCGTCAAGGGCTGAGCCGCGCGCGGCACGGCGGCCGCCGCGAGGTTCGTGCAGATCCACCCGCGATCCTTGTGGCGGCCGTCACAGCGCGGTCCTAGCCTGGGCCTCATGACCGACGACTCGCGCTCCTACTCCCCGGACCTTGCGCGTCTCACCGACGCCGCCGACGACTCGTTCTCCGTGCGCCGTGCGTACGGCGAGCCCTACGAGCACCAGGGCCAGCTGATCATCCCCGTCGCCAAGGTCTGGGGCGGGATCGGGACCGGCTCCGGGGGCGGCGCGGGCAACGGCTCCGCCAACGGCGCCGGCACCGGGGCGGGCAGCGGCTCCGGCCGCGGCACCGGCCAGGGCAAGGGCGACGGCAGCGCGCCGGGCTGGCGCCGGTCGTTCAGCGTCGGATCGGGCGGGGCCGACGCCGCCGCCGACGAGGCCGCCGACACGACGGAGGCGGGTGCCGCGCCGCGCGGCAGCGGGTCCGCCCACGGTGACGCCTCGGGCGAGGCGCAGGGCGACGCCAAGGGGGAGCTGCAGGGCGAGGCCCACGGCGAGGGGCACGGCGAGGGCGGCGGCGGTGGCGGCGGCTACGGGCTGCGCGTCAAGCCGCTGGGCGTCTTCGTGGTCTCGGCCGAGGGCACGCGCTACCAGCCGGTGCTGGACCTCAACAGGGTGATCCTCGGCGGGCAGCTCGTCGGGATCGCCATCGCGCTCGCCGCCGGGTGGGCGATCGGGCGCCGCCGCCGCTGACCGTCGTCCCTCGTCGGCCCGGCGGCAAGTCCGTCGGACCGACGAGAGGACGACATGACCACGCACGCCACTCCGACCACCGCCCGTACCACCGTCCGCACGCTCCTGGACGCGCCGCACCACGACGGCTCCGCGCTGTTCGCCCCGGCGGCGACGCCCGCGCTGGGCGACGAGGTCACCGTGCGCGTGCGGGTCCCGAGAGGCTCGGGCGTGCGCGACGTCCGTGTCCGGACCGTGCGCGACGGCGAGCCCCGCCTGCTGCCCGCACGCCGCGACGGCGGCGACGCGCACGAGGACTGGTACGCGGCCGACGTCGTCGTGCACCACCCGGTGACGTCCTACCGCTTCTTCCTCGACGTGCCGGGCGGCTACCGCTGGCTCGACGGGCGCGGCGTGCACGACCGCGAGGTGCCCGACGCCGCGAGCTACCGCCTCACCACGCACGCCCCGGCGCCGGCGTGGCTGCGCGACGGGCTCGCCTACCAGGTGTTCCCCGACCGCTTCGCGCGCTCCGCCGCGGCGGCCGGCCGGCCGACGCCGGAGTGGGCCGCGCCGGCCGCGTGGGACGACGAGCCCGCCGGCTCCGGCCCGCTGGCGGGCACGCAGCTCTACGGCGGCGACCTCGACGGTGTCGCCCGGCACCTCGACCACCTCGAGGCGATCGGGGTGCGCACGGTGTATCTCACGCCCGTCTTCCCGGGGCGGTCGAACCACCGCTACGACGCGGCCACCTTCGACCACGTGGACCCGCTGCTCGGCGGCGACGCGGCGTACGCGCGGCTGGCCCGCGCCGTGCACGCGCGCGGGATGCGCCTCATGGGCGACGTCACGACCAACCACACCGGCGACGGGCACGAGTGGTTCGCCCGGGCCCTCGCGGACCCGGCGTCGCCCGAGCGCGACCTGTACCTGTGGGACGACGGCGGGCCCGACGTCGTGCGGCCCGACCGGTCCGGGGGCGGCGGGGACCCGTACGTCGGCTGGCTCGGGCACGGCTCGCTGCCGAAGCTCGACTGGGCGGCCGACGAGACGTGGCGGCGCATGGTCACCGGGGACGACGCCGTGATCGCGCGGTACCTGCGCGAGCCGTTCGCCATCGACGGCTGGCGCGTGGACGTGGCCAACATGACCGGCCGGCGGGGGAGCGCGGACCGCACGCACGCCGTCGCGCGGGCGCTGCGCGAGCGCATCCTCGCGGAGCGGCCCGACGGCGCGCTGGTCGCCGAGCACTTCCACGACGCCGCCGCGGACCTGGCCGGCGACGGGTGGCACGCGAACATGAACTACGCCGGCTTCACCCGCCCCGCCTGGTCGTGGCTGGTGCCCGACGGGTCCGACGTGCCGTTCCTCGACCTGCCCGTGCCGGTACCGCGCCGGCCGGCGGCCGCGATGGTGGAGACGATGCGCGAGGTCGCGGCCCTGGTCCCGTGGCGCGTGACGGCCACGCAGTGGAACATGCTCGGCTCGCACGACACGCCGCGGCTGCGCTCGATCGTGGGCTCGCGGGAGCTCGTCGAGGTGGCGGCGACGCTGCTGTTCACCTACCCGGGCGCGCCCGTCGTGTTCGCGGGGGACGAGGTCGGCGCCACCGGCACCAACGGGGAGCACGCCCGCACGACGATGGCGTGGGACCAGGCCGCGCGCGGCGGCCCGCGGTGGGACACCGCGACGCTGGACGTCTACCGGCGGCTCTCGGCGCTGCGCTCGTCGTCGGGCGCGCTGCGCGACGGAGGCCTGCGCTGGGCCGCGGTGCACGACGACGCCGTGGCCTACCTGCGCGAGACGCCGGACGAGCGCGTGCTCGTGGTGCTGGCCCGGGCGCCGTGGCCGGGCGTGCGCCTGCCGGGGCACCTGCTCGCGCCCGGCGCGGAGCCGGAGGTGCTGTACGGCGGCCTCGACGTCCGCGCCACCGCGGGCGGTCTCGACGCCGCCGGCGACGGCCCGGGCGTCGCCGTCGTCCGCCTCGCGTGACCGGGCGTGGCAGCATCGACCCGTGCCCCACGACCTGGACCGTATCGCCGTCATCTCCGACGTCCACGGCAACCTCGGCGCGCTGGAGGCCGTGCTCGCGGACATCGGGGCCCGCGGCATCACCCGGGTGATCAACCTCGGCGACGACGCGGGCAAGGGGCCGCGCGGGAGCGCCGTCGTCGACCGGCTGCGCGAGGTCTGCGAGGCGGACGTCCGCGGCAACTGGGACGACTTCCTGCCCGGGATCCCGGACGACGGCGACGACGGGCTGGTGTGGTGGCGCGACGAGCTGCGCCCCGACCAGCGCGCATGGCTCGCCGCCAAGCCGCGGTGCCACGGCCTGCTGCTGTCCGGGCGCAGGGTGCGGCTGCTCCACGCGTCGGCGACGAGCGTGCACACGCGGGTGCACTTCCACCACACGCCCGAGGAGTTCGCGGGCATGTTCGCGACGACCGACCTCACCGGGCCCGGGCCGGAGCCCACGGTGGTGGGCTACGGCGACGTGCACGACGCCTACCTCGAGACGCACCAGGGCCGGATGCTGTTCAACGCGGGCAGCGTCGGCAACCCGCTCGACGACCCGGCCCCGGCCTACGCGATCCTGGAGGGCGTGCCCGGCTCCTCGGCGCCGGGGCCGTTCGGGATCCAGCACGTGCGCGTGCCGTACGACGTCGAGGCCGAGCTCGCCGTGGCCCGCGACCTCGGCATGCCGGAGTACGAGGCCTGGGAGGGCGAGCTGCGCACGGCCGTCTACCGCGGCCTGGCGGCGGCGGAGGCCGCCGCCCGCGTCGGCGGGGCTCGCTAGGCTGCCAGCGTGCAGACGTTCGAGCAGGGCGCTTTCGACCCCGACGTGATGGGCCCTTCGGCACGCCCGGACACGGGGGAGGAGTGGCTCGGGTCGTACACGGACGCGGACACCGAGCGCTGGTACTCCGAGCCGCCCAAGTCCAAGCACCGCACCGCGTTCGAGCGCGACCGCGCGCGCGTGGTGCACTCCTCGGGGCTGCGCCGACTGGGCGCGAAGACCCAGGTGCTGGGCCCCGGCAGCGACGACTTCGTGCGCACGCGCCTGACGCACTCCCTCGAGGTCGCTCAGGTGGGGCGGGAGATGGGGCGCGCGCTCGGTTGCGACCCCGACCTCGTGGACACCGCCTGTCTCACGCACGACCTCGGCCACCCGCCGTTCGGGCACAACGGGGAGCGGGCGCTCGCGGAGGTCGCGCAGGGCATCGGCGGCTTCGAGGGCAACGCCCAGACGCTGCGGCTCCTCACCCGCCTCGAGCCCAAGGTCTTCGCCGCCGACGGCTCGCCCCGCGGCCTGAACCTCACGCGCGCGAGCCTCGACGCGAGCGTCAAGTACCCCTGGGCCTACGGCGCCGGCCCCGCGCGCCCGGACGGCGCGCCCACGCCGAAGTTCGGCGTCTACCCCGACGACCGGCCGGTCTTCGAGTGGTTGCGCCGCGGGGCGCTCGGCAGCAGGGTCCGGTGCATGGAGGCGCAGGTCATGGACCTCGCCGACGACATCAGCTACTCGGTGCACGACGTCGAGGACGCCGTCGTCGGCGGCCGGCTCGACCTACGGGTGCTGGACGACGCGGACGAGCGGTCGCGCGTCGCCGCGCACGTGCGCGCCTGGTACGGGAGCTGGCACGAGCCGGACGCGATCGACGCGGCCCTGTGCCGCCTGCGCGACACCGGATACCTGGTGACCGACTTCGACGGCTCGCGTCGTGCGCTCGCCCGCCTCAAGGACGCGACCAGCCAGCTCATCGGCCGGTTCAGCGGGGCGGCCCAGGACGCGACGCGCGAGGTGTTCGGCGACGGCCCGCTCAGCCGCTACGTGGCCCGGCTCGTCGTGCCGCAGGAGACGGCGGACGAGATCCTGGCCCTCAAGGGCGTCGCCGTCGCCTACGTGATGGCGCCGCGCGAGTCCGAGCCGGTGTACGGCGCCCAGCGCGAGATCGTCGCCGAGCTCGTCGACGTCCTGACGGATCGCGCCCCGGACGCCCTGGAGGCGCCGTTCGCCGCCGACTGGAGCGCCGCGGCCGACGACGACGCCCGGCTGCGCGTCGTCGTCGACCAGGTGGCGTCGCTCACGGACGTGTCGGCCCTCCAGTGGCACGACCGGCTGGTCCGCCGGTCGGCCTGACCGCGGGTCAGCCGGCGGGCGTCTCCGCCATCCACGCGTCGCTGGCCTGCTGGACGTCGGCCGCGGTCACGTGGTCGGCCACCTGCGCGAAGAACCAGCGGTGCCCGGCGGGGCAGCGCACGGCCGCCTGGCGGAAGCCGGGGAACCATTCGAACGGGTCCTGCGTGCTCGTGGCGCCCGCCGCGACGGCCCGGGCGTGCGCGGCGTCGGCGTCGTCGACGTTGAGCGTGAAGGCCCCGGTGGTGCCGCCGTCGGGCTCCGGGGCGACGGCGCCCTCGCCGAACGCGGCCGCGACCGTGAACGTCGACGAGCCGCGGGACGAGGTGATCCGCAGGTCGGAGTGGATGATCGCGTCTCCCGCGGTGATCTCGTCGATCACCTCGGCCCCGAGGCCGGCGACGTAGAAGTCGATGGCGGCGCGCGGGTCGGCGACGGTCAGGTTCGGGTGCAGCGGTGACAGGTCCATGGGAGCCTCCGGAGATCGGTCGAAGCGCGTGACGAGCACCACCCATGCTGGTGTCGGTGGGTGGGGGCAGTCTTGGAGGAATGCGACAGGTGTTCGAACCGGGCTGTGACCGGACCGGCCCGCAGGGTCCGACGGCGACCACCCGAGGGCTGGTCGACCCGGCCGCGGCGCGCGGCGGGTTCGCCCTCGTGCGCCTGGACCCGGCCCCCGACCTGGCGGACCTGGTGGAGCGGCACTGGGTGGTCCGGTGGGACCTGCCGCCCGGGGCCGAGTTCACCCAGGTCGTCATCCCGCACCCGAACGCGAACCTCGTGGCGGAGGCGGACGGTTTCCGCGCGCACGGGATCCCGGGCGGCCTGTTCGCGCGGACGCTGCGGGGCTCGGGCGCGGTGCTGGGCACCAAGCTGCGCCCGGGCGCGCTGCGGGTGCTGCTCGGCGGTGCGGACGCCCTGCGTCCCGGCCTCGTGCTGCCGGCCGTCGCCGTGCTCGCGGGCGCACCGGGCGGCCCGGCGGCGGGGGAGGTCGAGGCCGCCGGCCGCCGGGCCGTGGCGGCCGCGCGGGCGGGGGAGGACGACGCGGCGGTCGCCGCCGTCACCCCGGTGCTGCGGGCCGCGGCGGCACGGCGTCGCACGCCCCGGGCCGGCCTCGCCCTCGACCGGGTCGCCCGCGTGCTCGGTGCGGTGGTCGCGGGGGAGCCGGGGCCGGACGCCGGAGTCGCGGACCTCGCGGACCTGGTCGGCACGACGCCCCGCTCGCTGCAGCGGCTCTTCGCCGCGTGGGTCGGCGTCAGCCCCAAGTGGGTGCTCCAGCGGCACCGGGTCCACCTCGCCGCGGACCTGGTCGCCGCCGACCCCGGCCGCCCGCTCGCCGACGTCGCCGCCGCCGTCGGCTACTACGACCAGGCCCACCTCGGCACGGACTTCGCCCGCGCCCTCGGGACGACGCCGGCCGCCTACGCGCGCCGCTGCGCCGCGTCGCGGGCGACCCTCGGGCGGGCCCTGGAGCCCGAGGTCGACCGGCCCCTGGGGGCGGCCGACCTGGTCGCCTCCGCGCGCGCATAGACTCGGGGCCGTGGCGGGACTGATCAAGCGCGAGGACGTGGAGGCGGTACGCGAACGCGCACGGATCGAGGAGATCGTCTCCGCCCACGTCACCCTCAAGCCCGCCGGCGTCGGCTCCCTCAAGGGCCTGTGCCCCTTCCACGACGAGCGCACGCCGTCGTTCCACGTGCGGCCGGGCGTCGGGCGCTGGCACTGCTTCGGCTGCGGCGAGGGCGGCGACGTCATCTCGTTCGTGCAGAAGATCGACGGGATGGGGTTCACGGACGCCGTCGAGTTCCTCGCCGACCGGGCGGGCGTGCAGCTGCGCTACGAGGACTCCCGCACCGGCGCCGCCGCCGACCGTGGCCCGCGCGAGGAGCCGGGCAGGCGGCAGCGACTGATCGAGGCGCACAAGGTGGCCGCCGAGTTCTACGCGGAACAGCTCTTCGGCCAGGGGGCGCAGGCCGGGCGCGCGTTCCTCGCCGAGCGCAGCTTCGACCGTGCCGACGCCGAGCACTTCGGCGTGGGCTACGCCCCGACGGGCTGGGACGCGTTGCTGCGACACCTGCAGGGGCGGGGCTTCACGCAGGCGGAGCTCGTCGCGTCCGGGCTGGTCAGCCAGGGGCAGCGCGGCATCTACGACCGGTTCCGCGGCCGCCTCGTGTGGCCGATCCGCGACGTCACGGGCGCGGTGATCGGCTTCGGCGCCCGCCGCCTGTACGACGACGACCAGGGCCCCAAGTACCTCAACACCCCCGAGACGTCGCTCTACAAGAAGTCCCAGGTGCTGTACGGGATCGACCTGGCCAAGCGGTCCATCGCGCAGGGCAAGCGCGTCGTGATCGTCGAGGGGTACACGGACGTCATGGCCGCCCACCTGTCCGGGGTGGACTCGGCGGTGGCGACCTGCGGCACCGCGTTCGGCGGCGACCACGCCAAGGTGGTGCGCCGGCTGCTCGGGGACACGACGGCGGGCGGCGGCCTGCAGCTCGCGTCGGGGGCCTCCCTGGGCGGCGAGGTGATCTTCACGTTCGACGGCGACGCCGCCGGGCAGAAGGCCGCCGTGCGGGCGTTCGGCGAGGACCAGCGCTTCCACGCCCAGACCTTCGTCGCCGTCGAGCCCAGCGGCATGGACCCGTGCGAGCTGCGGATGGCCCGCGGCCCCGAGGGGGTGCGGGCGCTGGTCGACGGCCGCCAGCCGCTGTTCGAGTTCGTCATCCGCACCACCCTCGACACGTTCGACCTCGACACCGTCGAGGGTCGCGTCGGGGCCCTGCGGGCGGCCGCCCCGCTGGTCGCGGGCATCCGCGACCGATCGATGCAGCTGGGGTACTCCCGCTCGCTCGCGCGCTGGATAGGCATCGACACGGAGGACGTCCGCCGCGAGGTCGCGCGGGCCGCGTCGTCGCCGTCGCGCGGCGCCCGTCAGGACCAGCGCCGGGACGCGCGCCCGGCGCCCGAGGCCACCCCGGCGACGCCCGTGCTCGCCGCGCCCGACCCGCGCGACCCTGTGGCCCGGCTGGAGCGCCAGGCGCTGATCGTCGTCCTGCAGTACCCGCAGCACGTGCCGGCGTCGTTCGACGAGCTCGGCGAGGACGCGTTCGGCGTCCCCGCCTGGCGCGCGGTGCACGACGCCGTGCGCGCCGCGGGCGGCGTGGCGGCCGGCCGTGAGGTGGGCGGGGGCCGGTGGGTGGAGACCGTGACCGAGCAGGCGCCGGAGACGGTCGTGCCGCTGGTCACGGAGCTCGCGGTCGCGCCCGTGCCCGAGGACCGTGAGTCGGTCATCGGGGCGTACGTGGCCGACGTCGTGCGCGCTCTCGTGGACCTCGGCCTCACGCGCCGGATCGCGGACGCGAAGAGCCGTCTGCAGCGCCTCGACCAGGAGAAGGACCCCGAGGCCTACCAGCAGGCGTTCACCGACCTGCTCGCCATCGAGCAGCAGCGGCGCACGCTGCGGGAGCGTTCCGGCTCCTGACGGCGGGCCCGGGCCGTCACGGGCCCCGGGGTCACAGGCCCCGCGTCAGGAACAGCGAGTCCCCGTGGACGGCGTCCGGCTCGACGCGGCCCGACTCCACGAAGCCCGTCTTCGCCAGCGCCCGGAGCGAGGCCGCGTTCCAGTCGCGGACGGTGGCCCACAGCCGTCGGTAGCCCGACTCCCGTGCCCAGCCGACGACCGCCTCCGTGGCCTCCGTCGCGTACCCCGCTCCCTGGACCCGGCGTAGCAGCTCGAAGGCCACCTCCGGCTCGTGGGGCCCGAGGGCGCCGTCGATCAGGCCGCAGTACCCGATGACGTCCCCCTCGCCGCGGCGCTCCGCGGCGAGCAGCCCGAGCCCAGGCGCCCGGCTCCCGTCGCGGATCCACGCCTCCATCTCGTCCAGCGTGGGACGGCCCGCCGCGTCGAGACGGCGGTGCGGCGGGACGCGGGGGTCGCGCTCGGCCCACAGCTCGTGCTGGACGACAGCCTCCGGGACGCGCCAGGGCCGCAGCAGCAGGCGTGCCGTCTCGAGCACGATCTCCGGCCCCCGCGCCGACAGGACTCCCATCCGCCGACCCTAGCGGCCGGCGGACGGAGGCCCGGCGTCCGGTCAGGTCATCTGAGGTGCCGCGCGAAGAACCGGGCCGCGTCGTCGGCGGCGAACGCGGGGACGCCGGTGTGGCCGCCCAGGTTGGCCTGCAGCGTCTTCTCCGTCGAGCCGAGGGCGTCGAACAGGTCCAGGGCCGCCTCGCGGTCGTTGCCCTCGTCGTCCCACTGCAGCAGGACGTGCACGGGGATCGTGACACGTCGGGCCTCCTCGAACGTGGCCCGGGGGACGTAGCTCCCGGCGAAGAGCCCGGCGGCCACGAGGCGCGGCTCGACCACCGCCAGCCGGACGCCGACGGCGATCAGGCCGCCCGAGTACCCGACGGGCCCGTCGACCTCCGGCAGGGCGAGGAGCGCGTCCAGGGCGGACTGCCACTCCGGGACCGCCTGGTCGACCAGCGGGAGGACCAGGCGGTCGACGACGTCGTCGGTGACGGGCTCGCCGGCGGTCAGCGCCCTCCGCAGGTCCGCGCGCGCCTGGTCGGTGCCGGGGAGCCGTGTCCGGTCGCCGCTGCCGGGACCCTCGAGGGCGACCGTCGCGATGCCGTCGGCCGCGGCGTGCCGGGCCCGCCCCGCGAGCCGGGGGTACATGCGATCGAGGGCGAGGCCACCCGGCTGGCCGAGCAGGATCAGGGGAGCGGGGTCGGACGGCGTGGCCGTCCCCGGCGTCCACAGGATGCCGGGGATTCCGAGGGTGTCGTCGAGGGCGAAGCGGCGCTCGAGGACGCCGTCGTCGAGCTGCCGCTCGGCGGTGAAGGTCAGGGTGGTGCGGCCCGGCGCCGGGCTCGGTGTGGCGTTCATGGTCGTGCCTTTCGGGAGTGCTGGCGAAAGGCGCTCCCGGGCGACCTATCGCCCGACCATGACTCCGCGGAGGAGCACCTGCGTCGATACGTTCACGGGTACCACCTCCTTGCTCTGTCTCGCACGGCCTCCGCGAGGCTAGCAGGGGGCGCGAAGCCACCTCGACGAGTTTTCGGTCACGGTCACTCGGACGGCCTCGGTGACCAGCGGCCGGTGCGGCGCCCGCCTGGGCGTGCGCTGGCAGGCGCTGCGGGGCTCACTCACATCATCACTGTCAGGCGGCGGCCTCGGCGCGGGCGCGGCGCTCGCGGGCCGCCTGCAGGTCGGCGGGCATGAGCGCGGCGAGCACGACCAGCACCGCGGCCACGACCACCAGGAGCACGAAGACGAGGTGGATCGCGGACATCAGCCCCGAGCCCGTCGGCGTGCCGTCCGGGCCGAGCGTCGTGCGCGCGTTGACGATCGCGCCGCAGACGGCGACGCCCACCGCGGAGCCGAGGGAGCGGGCGAACATGTTGGTGCCCGTGACCGCGCCGCGCTCGGTGAACGACGCCTGCGACTGCGCGGCGATGAGCGTCGGCACGGCGGTGAGGCCCATGCCCGCGCCGATGACGAAGCACGCGCCCGCGACGGCGAGCACCGACGTCCCGGAGGCGAGCAGCAGGGTGAGCGACGTGCCGACCACGACGAGGGACGTGCCGATCACCGCGGTGTACCGGAAGCCGATCCGGAGGTAGAAGTGCCCCGCGTTGGACGCCGACAGGGGCCAGCCCACCGTCATGGCCGCCAGCGCGAAGCCGGCGACGAGCGGGCCGGTGCCGAGCACGCCCTGGGCGTAGATCGGCACGTAGGTGGACAGGCTGAGCACGACCACTCCCACGAGCAGCGAGACCGTGGTGGACACGCCCACCACCCGGCGGCGCAGGATGGCGAGGTCCACGATCGGGTGCCGGGTGCGGCGCGCCTGCACGGCGAACGCGGCGAGCAGGAGCACCGCGGCGGAGAAGACCACGACCGACGGCAGGGAGCCCCAGCCCCAGCGGGTGCCGCCCTCGAGCAGGCCGAGCAGCAGCATCGTGCTGCCGCCCGCGAGGAGCGCGGCGCCCAGGTAGTCGATCGGCTCCCGCTCGCCGGTGCGCGGGGCCTCGTGGTAGCGGCGGAGCAGCATCCAGGCGGCGAGCGCGCACAGCGGGATGTTCACCCAGAAGATCCACCGCCAGCTCGTGAACTGGGAGAACACGCCGCCGAGCGTCGGTCCGACGACGGCGGAGATCGCCCACACGGACGCCAGGTAGCCCTGCGTCTTCGCCCGCTCCTCCAGGGTGTAGATGTCCGCGGCGATCGTCATCGACACCGGCATGACGGCGCCCGCGCCGAGTCCCTGCAGCGCGCGCCCCGCGATGAGCACGCCCATCGTCGGCGCGGCGCCCGCGAGCACGGAGCCCGCGAAGAACAGCCCGACGCCGGCGAGCATCAGCCGCTTGCGGCCGAGCACGTCGGCGAGGCGCCCGAACACCGGGGTGCTCACGGCCTGCGCGAGCAGGTAGACCGAGAACAGCCAGGGCAGCTGGTCGAAGCCGCCCAGCTCGCGGGCGATGGTCGCCGACGCGGTGGCGATGATCGTGGCGTCGAGCGCGACGAGCGCCGTCGAGAGCATCAGGGACAGGAGGATGGGGCCGCGCTCGGAGCGCAGGCCGACAGAGGCATGACCGGTCGTGGGCACGTGAGGCACAAGCCCGACCCCCGTGGCGGGTATTCCCGGGCGGGCCGCCGTCCTGGTCCGCAAGGCCTCCGCAGGTCATGGGCCACACTGGGACCTCGCCCCACGACCTGGAAGGACGCACCGTGATCACGCCCGCCCCGCTGTACTTCGACTGCGACACGGGAGTCGACGACTCGCTCGCACTCGCCTACCTCCTCGCATCGCCCGAGATCCGGCTCGTCGGGGTCGGCACCGTCAGCGGGAACGTCGACGCCCGGCAGGCCGCGACGAACACCCTGGACCTCCTGGCGCTCGGGGGCGCCGACGGCGTACCGGTCGCCGTCGGCGCGCACGACCCGCTGCGGGGCGTCTACGGAGGAGGGGCGCCGGACGTGCACGGCCGCAACGGTGTGGGCGACGTCGTCCTGCCGGCGTCCGGACGCGCGCCCGAGGCGGGGTCCGCGGTGGAGCTGCTCCTGCGCCTGTCGCACGAGCACGCCGGGCGGCTGCGCGTCGTCGCCGTCGGCCCGCTCACCAACCTCGCCCTCGCGCTCCAGGCGGACCCCACGCTCCCTGGCCGGATCCTCGACGTGACCGTCATGGGCGGCGCGGCCCTGCACCCGGGCAACGTGTCGCCGGTCGGCGAGGCGAACGTCGCGTGCGACCCCGAGGCGGCCGCCGAGGTGCTCGCCGCCGACTGGGACGCCACCCTCGTGCCGCTCGACGTCACGATGGCGAACCTGCTCGAGGAGTCCGACCGCAAGGAGCTGCTCGAGGCGGGCACCGCGCTGGCCCCGCGGCTGGGCGAGGTGCTGGACCTGTACTTCGGCTTCCACGTGCCCACGTTCGGCCGTCGGTGCTCGGCGCTGCACGACCCGCTGGCCGCGGCCATCGCGGTGGGCGGTGTGACACCGACCGTGGCGCCGCGCGTGCCGGTCGTCGTCGACGCCACCGACGGACCGGGACGCGGCCAGACGGTGTGCGACCTGCGCGGCTCGTACGCCGGGTACCCGGACGTGCCCGGAGCGCGCACCCGCGTGGTCCTCGCCACCGACGCGCCGCTCGCCCCGCATCTGCTGGGACGCCTGCTCACCCTGTGACCGGGCACGACGAAGGCCCCTGTCCTGCGCTGCAGGTCAGGGGCCCTTCTCGATGCTCCCGCGGTTGGACTTGAACCAACGACCGTCCGATTAACAGTCGGATGCTCTGCCAGCTGAGCTACGCGGGATCGTGTGATCGTCCGGCCGGTGGCCTTCGAACCGGGAAGAACAATACCAGGCTCATACGGGTAGTCCGGACGCTCCCCGGACCCTGGACTCCGTGGCGTCCACCACTCGGGCGACACGGGGGTCGTCGAGGTCCACGCCCTGCCCGGCGACCGCCTGCGAGAAGAGCCGGCCGTCCGCGGTCCGCCGGACGGCGACCTTCACGTCGCCGCCGGGCACCGCCACGGTCTCGGCCAGCACGACCGACCACTGCACCCGCTCGCGGAGGGCCTGGGGGAACGAGGTGCGCTCGGCGTCCACGAGCCGCAGCACGGTGTCCGGGGCGGCGTCCACCCACTCGATCGCCAGCTCGGACCGCTCGGGGTCGAACACGCCGCGGTCGACGTCGCACCACGGGCGCCGCGTCACGACGTCGCCCGCGCCGGGCCCGACGACGATCAGGTCCGCCGTCGTCGCCACGGCCCACCGGTCGTCGGCGAGCTGCGCGGACGCGAGGATCCGCTCCCCGCGCGCCAGGGGGAGGGTGCGGCGGAGGTCGTCGGGGAGGGGGGAGCGGCGGAACCACATGGCGCCACCGTAGCGACCGCCCGCGGGGTGTGGGGACGCGTCCGGCCGGAAGCTCCGGCGGGTCAGCTCGCGGCGCTCTGCTCGTCGTCGTTCACCGGCCGGGGCGGGTCCTGCGCGGCCTGCTCGCGCTCTCGCTTGAGGCGTGCCTGCTCCATGAGCCACCGCATCTCCGGGTCGTCCTCGGGGCTCGAGGGCGCGTCCGTCTCCCAGGTGCGCCGGCGTCCCGGGTACCGCGCCGGCGGGACGGGCCCGGCGGGGTACCCGGTCCGCGGTGCGGGGCGGCGGTCCGCCCGGGCGCGCCTGCTCACGACGATCCACGCGATCGACCCGGCGAACGGGAGCAGCAGGATGATGAGGATCCAGATTCCCTTCTGGATGCCGCCGCCGTCCTCCTCGTCGGACTGGACGACGTCCACGAGGGCGTACACGACGAGCGCGAGGTAGGCCAGCATCGGCAGCACGCGGAGCATGGCCACGGAGAATAGCGGTTCGCGTGCGGCTCGTCACGGCTTCTTCGCAGGTCAGCCCGGCTGGTCCAGGGGGAAGGTCGCCCACACGTGCTTCGAGGTGCCGGAGGCGTACCACCCCACGTGCGCCGACAGCCGTTCCGCGATGAGGAGGCCGAGCCCGCCGTGACCCGGGGGCCGGTCCGCGTCGACGGTCGGCACGCCGTCGACGTCGTGGTCGACGACGTCGAGGAGCCAGGTGTGCTCGTCACGCAGCAGACGGACGACGGTCGGCGGGAGACCGTGCAGGAGGGCGTTCGTCGCCAGTTCGGAGGCGATCAGCACGATCTTCTCGGCGGTGTCGTGCATCGCGGTGGCTCCGTCGCCCGAGGGGCCGACGATGCGGGCCAGGGCGGACCGCAGACGACTGAGCTCTTCGGAGTCGGAGAGGACCCACTCCGCGACCGGGGCGTAGCCGGGCGGCGGCGGTGCCATCGGCACGCCGGACACGACGGACTGATCGACGGTGTCGTCCAAGGGTTCTCCTCCAGGGGCCAGCGTGCGGTGGGGCGGCCGCCGAGCTGCAGGGCGGCGGGACAGGTCAGGCGTCGTCGTCCCCGGAGGCCGGCGAGCTCTCGGGTTCGGCGAATCGGACGGTGTGCTCGAGCCCGGTGAGGGCGATGACGTCACGGACCGCGTCCGGCGCCCCGACCAGCAGCGGCCCCTTCTCGTCGGTGCCTCCGAGCAGCAGCAGCCGCAGGCCGGAGGAGTCGAGAAAGGTGACCCGGCGGAGGTCGATCGTCTTGGGGTGTCCGTCCAGCGAAGCCTTGAGCTCCTCGCCGACGTCGTGTGCGACGGCGACGTCGATCTCTCCCCAGGCGACCCAGGTGCTGCCACCGTCTTCGACGGTTGCTCCGCCGGAACTGATGCTCACGCTTCCACCTTCGTCGATCTGTCGTCGGCGTCGCCGTCTCGCGGTCGACCGCGGTCGCGGAGGGCCGAGCCGACGTCGTGCGGGCCAAGGGCCTGCCCGCCACCGTGGCTGAGTCCCGAGCGCGCGGAGTGCCCCGTGCCGGGCTTGAACCGGCGACCGATCGATTATGAGTCGACTGCTCTGACCAGCTGAGCTAACGGGGCGCGCGGCGAGCATACCGGCGCCGGGGTCCCGGGCGTGCGGTGGCCCGCCCGCCGCGGTGTCATGGGGACGTGGCCATCACCGTCAAGCGGGTGTACGACGACGCGGCTCCGGACGACGGTGCGCGGGTGCTCGTGGACCGGCTCTGGCCGCGCGGGATCTCCAAGGACCACGCCCGCCTCGACCGCTGGTGCAAGGAGGTCGCGCCGTCGACGGACCTGCGGACCTGGTTCCACCACGACCCGGACCGGTTCGAGGAGTTCGAGCGCCGCTACCGCGCCGAGCTCGCGGACAACGTGGAGGTTCCCGAGCTGGCGGCGCTGGGCGCGGGGGACCGGCGCCTGACGCTGGTCTACTCGGCGCGCGACACGGAGCACAACCAGGCGCTGGTGCTGCGCGACGTGCTGGAGGCCTACCTGGAGGACGCGGGGTCCGGCTCCGGGGCCTGAGCCCCGCCACTCCGCACGCCGTGGCCGAGCGCACGGCCGGCCCGCTCGAGGTCGCGCGCGACGGCGCGGCGCAGCCGCGGCCCGAGGGGGCGCTCGACGAACCGGTGGACGAGGTAGGCGACGCCGACCATGACGACGGTGACGATCGCGAACGTGGCCCCGGCGGGCAGGTGCGGGCTGGTCTTGCCGATCATCCACTGCCCCCAGGACGAGTGCAGCAGGTACAGCGGGTAGGTGAGCGCACCCACCACGGTGAGCCACCGCCACGACAGCCGGTCGAGGCGGGTGAGCGCGACCGCGGCGACGAGCGCGAAGCAGGCGACGATCGCGACCCAGTACGTCTGCGGCCCGACGGTGACGTCGGTGCTGGTGGCGATCCGCAACGACTGGCTGCGGCCGGACATCACGCCGGCGAGGGCGACGTTGAGGCCCAGGACGCACCACAGCACGAGGGAACGGCGCTCCTTGGTCAGCAGGAAGAGCACCATGCCGCCCGCGAACAGGGGAGCGTCCGTCCCGACCAGCATCGTGGCCCCCAGGGTGCTGCCCGACTGGACGGCGACGGCGGCGGCGACGGGCCACACCGCCGCGAACGCGACGAGCCGGTTGCGCGTCATCCCGAACGCGAGGAGCACCCCGACGAGCAGGTAGAAGCGCAGCTCGGCCCACAGGGTCCAGTAGACGGACTCGATGTCGTGGACGCCGAACGCCCGCTGGACCATCGTGAGGTTGGCTGCCGTCTCGGGGATCCCGACGTCCTTGTGCCCGGGCGCGACGACGACGAGCAGCAGCACGACGGCGGCCACGGAGAGCCAGTACGCGGGGAAGAGGCGGCCGACGCGGGACGCGGCGAAGGATCGCACGTCCCGGCCCCAGGCCGACATGAGGATGACGAAGCCGCTGATCACGAAGAACAGCTGGACCCCGAACGACCCGAACACGGCGAGCGGCTGCAGGTTCGGGAACGAGTCCTCCGTGCGGGCGCCCCAGGCGGAGTGGTTCACGGCCACGTAGTGGTAGGCGAGCACCGCCATCGCGGCCAGGAAGCGCAGCCCGTCGAGCGCGGCCAGGCGTGGACGACCTGTGGCGGGCGCGGCGGCGCGGCCCGGGTCGAGGGCAGGCGTCGTGGTTGACTCGGTCGTCGGTCGTAGCATCGCCCGGCACGTTATCAAACCGTGATAATCGGCGTTCTCACCGGCTCACGACGTGGGAGAATGCGGGCCATGGCGATGCGAGAGATCCGGGTGCTGCCCGACCCCGTGCTGCGCACACCCTGCGACGAGATCACCACCGTGGACGACCGTGTCCGGTCCCTCGTGGAGGACCTCGTCGAGACCGTCGACGCCGACGGCCGGGCGGGGCTCGCAGCCAACCAGATCGGCGTGAGCCTGCGGGCGTTCTCCTGGAACGTCGACGACGAGATCGGCTACGTGCTCAACCCGCGGATCGTGGACCTCTCGGAGGAGACCCAGGACGGCGACGAGGGCTGCCTGTCGGTGCCGGGGCTCTGGTACCCCACCACCCGTGCGTGGTATGCCCGTGTGGTGGGCACGGACCTCGACGGCAACGAGCTCGTGGTCGAGGGCACCGGCCTGATGGCGCGCTGCCTGCAGCACGAGTGCGACCACCTGGACGGCAAGCTCTACCTGGACCGCCTCGAGCGCACCGCGCGCAAGAAGGCCATGCGGGAGCTGCGCGAGCGCCTCTGAGTTCCTCAAGGGGTGCTCAAGAGGAGACAACAAGTCTGCGTTTCCTCTCGCACCTCGGCCCGCCATCGGGCAGGATGTGTCAAGACGACACACCGTCGGAGCTCGCCGACCAGCAGACCGACCTGTTCGAGGACGTAGGGGAAGACGGACCTCGGAACCAGGGAGGACAACATGGCTGGTGCGATCACCCGCGGTGTGCTGTTCGTGCACTCGGCACCCCGTGCGCTCTGCCCTCACCTCGAGTGGGCGGCGGGGAACGTGCTCGGGGGACGCGTGTCGCTGGACTGGACTGCCCAGCCGGCGGGGCGCGGACTTTACCGTGCCGAGTACTCGTGGCAGGGCGCCCAGGGAACGGGTGCCCGGTTGGCCTCTGCCCTGCGGGGCTGGGACCACCTGCGCTACGAGGTGACGGAGGAGGCGAGCCACGGTGCCGACGGCGCACGGTGGTCGCACACCCCCGACCTCGGCATCTTCCATGCCATGACGGACGTGCACGGCAACGTCGTCGTCCCGGAGGACCGCGTCCGGGCCGCGATGGAGTCCGCGCACGACGGCCGCGGCGTGCGAGAGGCGCTCGATCTTGCCCTCGGCTCCGCCTGGGACGACGAGCTGGAGCCGTTCCGCTACGCCGGTGCCGGCGCCCCGGTGCGCTGGCTGCACCGCGTGGGCTGAGCCCGGAGGGCGGACCTGGCGCCGCACGACCGGCCGCGAACGACGACGCCCCGCCACCTCCTGCGAGGTGGCGGGGCGTCGTCGTGCCCGGGTCCGGGCGCTGTCAGGCGCTCGTCACCGTGAGGGCGACGTTGTGGCCGCCGAAGCCGAACGAGTTGTTGAGCGCGACGATGTCGCCGTCGGGCAGCTTCTCCGGCGTGGCCCGCACCAGCGGCACCTGGAGCTCGGGGTCCGGGTTCGCCACGTTGATCGTGGGCGGGGCGAGCCGCTCGTGCACCGCCTTGACGGTGAAGAGCGTCTCGAGCGCGCCGGCGCCGCCCAGCAGGTGGCCGGTCATGGACTTGGTGGCCGAGAGGCGCACGTGGTCGGCCTCGCCGCCCATGAGGGTGCGGATCGAGGCGGTCTCGGTGAGGTCGCCGACCTTGGTGGAGGTGGCGTGCGCGTTGACGTGCACGACGTCGCGGGAGGTGACGCCCGCGTCCTCGAGCGACCGGCGCATCGCGGAGACCTGCCCGGTGCCCTCGGGGTCCGGTGAGGTGATGTGGTACGCGTCGGCGGAGAGCCCGACGCCGGCGATCTTCGCGTACACGCGGGCCCCGCGGGCGGCGGCGTGCTCCGCGCTCTCCAGCACCACGATCGCGGCGCCCTCGCCGATCACGAAGCCGTCGCGGTCGATGTCGTAGGGGCGCGAGGCGCCCTGCGGGTCGTCGTTGCGCAGCGACAGCGTGCGGGACGCTGCGAAGGCCGCGATCGGCATCGGGTGGATCGTCGCCTCGGTGCCGCCGCACACCACGACGTCGGCGCGGCCGGCGCGGATCATGTCGACGCCGTAGCCGATCGCCTCGGCGCCCGACGCGCAGGCGGACACGAGGGCGTGGGCCCCGGCCTTGGCGCCGAGCTCGAGCGACACGTAGGCCGCGGGGGAGTTCGGCATGAGCATCGGGACGGTCATCGGGAGCATCCGGCGGGCGCCGCGCTCCTGGAGCGTGTCCCAGCCGTCCAGCGTGGTCCAGATCCCGCCGATGCCGGAGGAGACCACCGCGCCGAGCCGCTCGCCGTCGACCTCGGGGGCGCCGGCGTCCTGCCAGGCCTCGCGGGCCGCGACCATCGCGTACTGCGTGGACGGGTCCATGCGCTTGGTCTCGGGCCGGGACAGCACCTGGTCGGGGGCGACCTTGATGGTGGCGGCGAAGGTGACGGGGATCCCGTACTTCTCCGCCCAGTCGTTGTCGAGGGTGCGCGCGCCCGACTCTCCCGCGAGGGCGGCAGCCCAGGTGCTGGGGGCGTCGCCACCGAGCGGGGTGGTGGCGCCGAGGCCGGTGACGACGACGTCGCGCGAGGCGGGTGCGGCAGTCATGGGTGGTCACTCCTGAGGTGAGAGCGGGTACGGGCGGTTCAGGTTGCCGGGCGGGCCGGGGTCACCGGCCCGCCCGCGCGGCGGGGCGAGCGCCCCGCGGCGTCACGCGGCCTGCGCACCCTCGATGTACGAGACGGCGTCGCCGACCGTGGTGAGGTTCTTGACCTCGTCGTCGGGGATGCGGACGCCGAACTTGTCCTCGGCGTGGGTCACGATCGTCATCATCGACAGCGAGTCGATGTCGAGGTCGTCCGTGAACGACTTCTCCGACACGACCGCGTCCGTGGGCAGACCGGTCTCCTCGGCGACGATCTCGGCGAGGCCCTCGAGGATCTCCTGGGAGGTGTAAGCCATGGGGTGCGTCTCTCCTTGAAACGGGGTACCGGCCGTCCGGCACCGTGGGGTGTTGCGGTGCGATTGTCCCGCACCACGGGGGTCGGTCACGACCCCGGGCGACCGAAAGCCCGGGGCCGCACCAGAGGTTAGGGCAGCACCACGACCTGTGCCGCGTAGACGAGGCCCGCGCCGAAGCCGATCTGCAGCGCCAGGTCGCCGGAGCGCGCCTGCCCCTCGGCGAGCAGCCGCTCGGTCGCGAGCGGGATCGACGCCGCGGACGTGTTGCCGGTGTCGGCGATGTCACGCGCGACGACGACGCTCTCGGGCAGCCGCAGCTGCTTGACGAGCTGGTCGATGATGCGCATGTTCGCCTGGTGCGGCACGAAGACCTGGACGTCCTCGGGCTCGACGCCGGCCTCCGCCATCGCCTTCGCCGCGATCGGGGCCATCTGGAAGCTGGCCCACTTGAACACGGTCTGGCCGTCCTGGCGCAGCGTCGGCCAGCCGGCCGTCGGCTCCGCCCGCAGGTCCGACCAGCCGCGGGTCTGCGAGATGGCCTGCGACTTCGCGCCGTCGGAGCCCCAGACCGTGGGGCCGATGCCCGGCACGTCGGACGGCCCCACGACGGCCGCGCCTGCGCCGTCGCCCAGCAGGAACGAGATGGAACGGTCCGTCGGGTCGACGAAGTCGGACATCTTCTCGGCGCCGATCACCAGCACGTGCCGGGCGGCACCGGAGCGCACGAGCGCGTCCGCCTGGCCGATCCCGTAGGCGTACCCGGCGCAGGCGGCCGAGACGTCGTAGGCGGCGGCCGGGGTGGCGCCGAGGCGCTCCGCGAGGACCGCGGCGCCCGCCGGCGTCTGGTGGAAGTACGTCACCGTGGACAGGATCACCACGTCCACGTCGGCACCGGTGAGGCCGGCGGCGTCGAGCGCCTTGCGGGCCGCCGCCTCGGCCAGGGCGAGCACGTCGACGCCCGCGGCGGCGTACCGGCGCGTGACGATGCCGGTGCGCTGGCGGATCCACTCGTCGGAGGAGTCGATCGGGCCGGCGACGTCGTCGTTCGTCACGACGCGCTCGCCCCGCTCGCCGGCGATCGCGAGGATCCGCGAGAAGCGGACGGGTTCGGCCTGGCGGAGCGTGCGGCGCGGCTCCGGAGGCGACTGGTTCACGCGGCGGTCCCGGCGCCGGCGGCGACCGAGTGGCGGGCGATGAGGTCGCGCGCGGCCTCGACGTCGTCGGGGGACTTGACGGCGACCGACTCGACGCCCTTGAGCGCGCGCTTGGCCAGGCCGGTGAGGACGCCGCCCGGGGCGAGCTCGAGGATGCCGGTGACGCCGCGGTCGGCGAGCGTCGCCTGGCACAGGTCCCAGCGCACCGGCGCGGTGACCTGCGCGGCGAGGCGCGCGAGGACGTCCGTGGCGGTGCCGTGCCCGTGCGAGCCGGCCGCGAGCGTGTCGTAGGTGGCGCCGTCGGCGTCCGACAGCAGCGGCAGGCGCGGGTCGGTGGCGAGCCAGCCGGTCGCGACCTGCTCGAAGGCGACCCGCGCCGTCTCCATGAACGGCGTGTGGAACGCGCCCGCGACCTGCAGGGGGATGACCCGGGCGCGGGTCGGCGGGTCGGCGGCCAGCGCGGCGAGCCGCTCCGGGTCGCCGGCGGCCACGACCTGGCCGCCGCCGTTGACGTTCGCGGGGAACAGGCCGGCGGCCTCGATCGAGGCCAGGACCTCGTCGGGGTCGCCGCCGACGACGGCGCTCATGCCCGACGGCGCGGCCGCGGCGGCCTCCGCCATCGCCCTGGCGCGGTGCGAGACCAGGCCGACCGCGCCGGCGTCGTCGAGCGCGCCCGCGACCGCGGCGGCGCTGAGCTCGCCGACCGAGTGGCCCGCGGTGACGTCCACGACCTCCGTCGTGGCGCGCCCGTCGAGGATGGCGCGCAGGGCGAGCAGCGACGACGAGACGATCAGCGGCTGGGCCACGGCGGTGTCACGGATCGTGTCCGCGTCCGACGTCGTCCCGTGCTGGGCGAGGTCGGTCCCGGCCGCGGCCGAGAAGGAGTCGAGCAGGTCGGCGGTGCCGGGCAGCTCCAGCCAGGGGCTGAGCATCCCGGGGGTCTGAGAGCCCTGTCCAGGGCAGACGACGGCGAGCACGTGCCCACGGTGTCACCCCGCGCCGGGGGTGCGACGTCGCGACGCGCACGAACCTCGCGGAATGCGATTGTGGGAAACCTCCAAGGCGAGGTCCGTCGGGCATCCGGTGACCGGGACCGGCCCGCGCGTTCAGCCGACGCCCGGCTCGCCCTCGAGCTGCCCGAGGGCCAGGGCGATCTGGAGGACGAACGACTCGCGGGCGTCGAGCGGGTCCCAGCCGGTGATCTCGGAGACCTTGCGCAGCCGGTAGCGCACGGTGTTCGGGTGCACGTACAGGCGGCGTGCGGCGGCCTCGAGCGACCGGCCCGTGCCCAGGTACGCCGACAGCGTCTCGAGCACGGAGCCCGACGCCTCCTGCAGGGGGCGGAACGCCTGGGCCACGAGGGTGCGGCGCGCGGTGACGTCCCCGGTCAGCACGCGCTCCGGCAGGATCTCGTCGGCGAGGACCGGGCGTGGCGCCTGCGGCCAGGCAGGTGCCGCGGCCAGGCCGGCGAGGGCCGCGGCCGCCGACGCCGCGGCGTCGGACACGTCCGGCACCACCCCGCCGATGACGACGGGCCCCGGGCCGAAGCGGTCCAGCAGGGACGTGGCCGCGGCGACCAGGTCGCCCTCGCCGCCCAGCACGAGCACCAGCCGGTCGCCGTGGATGCCGACCAGGGCGTCGCCCGCGGCGCGGCGAGCGAGCCGCCGCAGCTCGGCGGTGCGGACGTCGTCGAGCCGCGTCGTCGCCTCGCCGACCACCACGAGCGCCTGGCCGCGGCCGCTCCACCCGAGCGCCGAGACGCGCGAGCGGAGCGAGTCGTCGCCGTCGCCGCGGACCAGCGCGTCCACGACGAGGGCCTCCAGGCGGGCGTCCCAGGCGCCGCGGACCTCGGCGGCGCGCGCGTACACCTCGGCGGCCGAGAAGGCGATCTCGCGGGAGTACCGCAGCACCGCCTCGCGCAGCTCGCGCTCGTAGCCAGGAGCCGCGATCTCGTCCGAGTGCTGCTCCACGACGTCGACCATGAGACGGACGAGCTGCAGCGTGTGCTGCAGGGAGATGGAGCGCGTGAGCTCGGGTGGCGCTGCGGCGAACATCTCGCCGACGCCGTGCGGGGTGGGCGTGGGCTCGGCGAACCAGCTCACGAAGGCGTTGATGCCGGACTGCGCGACCAGGGCCACGTACGACCGGTCCTCCGCCGGGAGGTGCCGGTACCAGTGCACCTCCTCCTCGAGACGGCGCATCGCGGTCGAGGTGAGCAGCCCCATGCCCTCGCGCACGCGCTGCACGTTCTCGCCCCGGGAGACGGGAGTGCCGTCCGTGCTGCCCTCGGGGGCGGCGGTCCCGTCGGTCGTGGAGGTCGGCGTGCCACTGCTCGTCATGGGTCGAGGATACGGGCGTGGTTGTGGGGAGTGCACAAACGTCCGGACGGCCGGAGCGGGGGCCCGGCCGCGGCGGTGGTCATTGGATAGTGTCGGTCCCATGGCACTCATGCCCCGGCTCCGGCAGCTGCTGCGCCGGCCGTTCTCCGCCTCGACGGTGGCGGCGCGCCGGCCGTCGCCCGCGCAGGAGCACGGGGACACGGTGCCCGAGGACGCCCTGCGGGCCATCCTCACGGACGACCCGAACGACGCGCCCGCCTTTCGCGCGCTCGCGGAGATCGTGCGTCGGCGCGCGGCCGAGTCGCCGAACGCGGAGGACCCGCTCACGGCCCCGACCGACGAGGCCGCTCAGCAGCGCGCCGCGGACCTCGCCGTGTGGTCGCTCGCGGAGGAGCTCGCCGGGCACCCGCGCGGGTGGCGCCCGCTGCTCGAGCTCGGGCGGCTGTCCGTCGCCGACGACCCGGAGGGCGCGGCCCGCCGGCTCGCGACCGCGGCCGAGCGCGACCCGGGCGGCGAGGCGCTGGCCGAGGGCCTGGCGATCCTGCGCGACGCCGGCATGCCGACCGAGGCGCTCGGTCTCGGCGTCGGCCACTGGCGCGCCCGCGAGCACACGCCCGAGGTGGGGCGGCAGCTCGTGCTCGCCGCCCTCGAGGCGGGCCGAGTCGCGGAGGCGCGCCAGCACCTGGAGTCGCTCGCCCTGCATCCCGGCACCGCCGACCTGCGTGCGGAGCTGGGCCGCGTCGTCGCCACACGCGAGCCCACCACGCCGAGATAGAGAACCCTCTTCGCCGAGATAGAGAACCGTCTCCCGCGAGATAGAGAAGCCCGGACGGGACCCCAGCCGGCTGGGGTCCCGCCCGGGCTTCTCTATCTCGCGGGAGAGGGTTCTCTATCTCGGCGTCAGCTGTCGCCGCCCGCGACGCCGGACGTGCCGGCGTTGACGTCGAGCAGGCGGTACTTCTCCACCGCCTTGGCGACGACGTCGGCCGGGACCTCGCCGCGGCGGGCGAGCTGCTGCAGCGTCTTCACGACCATCGACGGCCCGTCGATGAGGAAGTAGCGCCGCGCGGCCGCACGGGTGTCGGAGAAGCCGAAGCCGTCCGCCCCGAGCACCGCGTAGTCGCCCGGCACCCAGGCACGGATCTGGTCCGGGACCAGGTGGTCGTAGTCGCTCGTGGCGACGAACGGGCCCTGCGCGCCCGACAGCTTCTGCGTCACGTACGGGGTACGCGGCTCCGCTGCCGGGTCGACGAGAGCGTCCTTCTCCACGGCGAGCGCGTCACGACGCAGCTCGTTCCAGCTGGTCACCGACCACACGTCGGCCGACACGCCCCAGTCCTCCGCGAGGAGCTGCTGCGCCTCGAGCGCCCACGGCACGCCCACGCCGGAGGCGAGGAGCTGAGCCTTGGGGCCCTCGACGTCGGACGTCGCGATCCGGTGGATGCCGCGGAGGATGCCCTCGACGTCCACGTCCTCCGGCTCCGCCGGCTGGATCATCGGCTCGTTGTACACCGTGAGGTAGTACATGACGTTCTGGTCGCGGCCGTCGGACCCGTCGCCGTACATGCGCTCGATGCCGTCGCGCATGATGTGGCGGATCTCGTAGCCGTACGCCGGGTCGTACTGGACCATCGCGGTGTTGGTGCCCGCGATCAGCGGCGAGTGACCGTCGGCGTGCTGGAGGCCCTCACCGGTCAGGGTGGTGCGGCCGGCCGTGGCGCCGATGATGAACCCGCGGGCGAGCTGGTCGCCGGCCGCCCAGAACTGGTCGCCGGTGCGCTGGAAGCCGAACATCGAGTAGAAGATGTAGACCGGCACCATGGCCTCGCCGTGCGTCGCGTACGACGTGCCGACGGACTGGAAGGCGGCGGCGGAGCCCGCCTCGTTGATGCCGGTGTGCATGATCTGCCCGGCCTCGGACTCCTTGTAGCTCAGCATGAGCTCGCGGTCCACGGCGAGGTAGTTCTGCCCCTGCGTGTTGAAGATCTTGGCGCTGGGGAAGATCGCGTCCAGACCGAACGTGCGGGCCTCGTCGGGGATGATCGGCACGACGCGCTTGCCGAACTCCTTGTCCTTGATGAGGTCCTTGAGCAGGCGGACGAAGGCCATCGTGCTGGCGACGTGCTGCGTGCCCGAGCCCTTCTTGAGGATCTCGTAGGCCTTCGGCTCCGGCAGCGTCAGCGGCTTCGGCGTCGCGCGGCGCTCGGGCAGGAAGCCGCCCAGGTGCCGGCGGCGCTCCAGCATGTACTGGATGCCCTCGTCGTCCATGCCCGGGTGGTAGTACGGGGGCAGGTAGGGGTCGGCGTCGATCTGCTCGTCCGTCAGCGGGATGTGCAGGTTGTCGCGCAGCGCCTTGAGGTCGGAGTTCTTGACCTTCTTCATCTGGTGCGTGGCGTTGCGGCCGGCGAAGCTCGAGCCGAGGGCGTAGCCCTTGACCGTCTGCGCGAGGATCACCGTCGGCTGGCCCGTGTGGGCGCGGGCCGCGGAGTACGCCGCGTAGATCTTGCGGTAGTCGTGACCGCCGCGCTTCATGTTCCAGATGTCGTCGTCGGTCATGTTCTCGACGAGGGCCTTCGTCCGCGGGTCGCGGCCGAAGAAGTGCTCGCGGATGAACGCGCCGGACTCCGCACGGTACGTCTGGTAGTCGCCGTCGGGCGTGGCGTTCATGAGGTTGACCAGGGCGCGGTCCTTGTCCGCGTTGAGCAGGGCGTCCCACTCGCGGCCCCAGACGACCTTGATGACGTTCCAGCCGGCGCCCTTGAACTGGGCCTCCAGCTCCTGGATGATCTTGCCGTTTCCGCGGACCGGGCCGTCGAGGCGCTGCAGGTTGCAGTTCACGACGAACGTCAGGTTGTCGAGCTGCTGGTGCGCCGCCTGCTGCAGCATGCCGCGCGACTCCGGCTCGTCCATCTCGCCGTCGCCGAGGAACGCCCAGACGTCCTGCTGGCTCGTGTCCTTGATGCCGCGGTTGTGCAGGTACTTGTTCGTCCACGCCTGGTAGATCGCCGAGGCGGGGCCGAGGCCCATCGAGACCGTCGGGAACTCCCAGAAGTCCGGCAGCATGCGCGGGTGCGGGTAGGAGGGCAGCCCGCCGCCGGCGTGCGACTTCTCCTGGCGGAACCCGTCGAGCGTCTCGGCCGACATGCGGCCCTCGAGGAAGCTGCGGGCGTACTGGCCGGGGGAGGAGTGCCCCTGGAAGTACACCTGGTCGCCGCCGCCCGGGTGGTCCTTGCCGCGGAAGAAGTGGTTCAGGCCCACCTCGTACAGCGTCGCCACCGACGCGTAGGAGGAGATGTGGCCGCCCACCGAGATCTCCGGGCGCTGGGCGCGCGTCACCATGACGGCTGCGTTCCAGCGGATCCACGAGCGGTAGCGACGCTCCATCGCCTCGTCGCCCGGGAAGTACGGCTCGTCGTGCACGGCGATCGTGTTGACGTAGGGCGTCGCCAGCGTCGCGGGGATGTGCACGTTGCGCTCCCGCGCGCGACGCAGCAGGTTGAGCATGACGTAGCGCGCCCGCGGGCCGCCCTTGTCGTCGATCAGGCCGTCGAACGACTCGACCCACTCGCCGGTCTCGGCGGGGTCGATGTCCGGGACGGCGCTGAGCAGGCCGTTGATCAACGGTCCGGTCTCGTCGTACGAAGCCACCAGCAACCTCTCTCATCTTCGGACGGTGTGCGGCACATGGTCGCCGCCCCGGTCCGTGTCAGGCATCCCGTCGTGAAGGCACCGCGGCGCGTGGTCGCGACGGTGCGGCCCCCGAACGGGTGGTCATCACTCATTGTGTCCCCAGACGGGCCGGGGGAACACCATCGGGCGGTCAAGGATCCGTGATCTACGTCATGCCGGAGGTCGCCGATGTTGCCGAGGTCACTGCGCAGGCCCGCTCCGAGCAAACCACGGGCGCGGGGGGGTTGCCGGGCGGACGTCCTTCCGGTGGACTACGTTGGCGCACACGACAGACGTGCGCCCCGCGCGCGTCCGTACGCGTCGGTGATGGTCAGACGGAGAGGAACGAAGGTCCAAAGTGGGTAAGCAGGCGGAATCCCCGGCAGCGCGATTCGGGTTCACGCCCGGTCAGGTCGTGCAGGAGTTCGGGTGGGGAGACGACGTCGACGACGCGCTGCGGGCCGAGGTCGAGGCCGCGGTCGGGAGCGAGCTGGTCGACGAGGACTACGACGACGTCACCGACGGCGTCATCGCGTGGTGGCGTGACGAGGACGGCGACCTCACGGACATGCTCGTCGACGTCCTGACGGTGCTGGACGACGGCGGCCTCATCTGGCTGCTGACGCCGAAGTCGGGTCGCGACGGACACGTCGGCCACGACGAGATCCAGGAGGCCGCGACCACCGCCGGCCTGCACGCCACGAGCACGTTCGCCGTCGCGCCGGACTGGTCGGCCACGAAGCTGGCCAACCGCGGCCGCGGGCGCTGACGCGGTGACCGGCTGGTGACGACCTCGGCCCCCGAGGTGCGCCTGCGCGCGGGCGACCCCGCGCCCGACTTCACGCTGCCGGACACGCACGGCACCCCCGTGCACCTCGCCGACCTGCGCGGCGAGCCGGTGCTGCTGGTGTTCTTCCCGTTCGCGTTCTCGGGCATCTGCACCGGCGAGCTGTGCGAGCTGCGGGACAACATCGAGGACTTCGAGGCGGCCGGGGTGCGGCTGCTGGCCGTCTCGACCGACCCCGTGTTCACGCTCAAGGCCTGGCACGAGCAGGAGGGCTTCGGCTTCGACCTGCTCAGCGACTTCTGGCCCCACGGCGCGGTCGCCGACGCCTACGGGGTCTTCGACCCCACCAGCGGGCACGCGCTGCGCGGCACCTTCCTCGTCGACGCTGACGGGATCGTGCGGTGGTCGGTCGTCAACCCGCGCGGCCAGCGTCGCGACCTCGAGGCGTACCGTGAGGCCCTCGCCGAGATCTGACCCGACGCGGGCCGCGCGGTGTCCGGCGGGGTGTCGCTCGCCGGGTATCCTTTGCTGCGCTGTCCAGGGCCTGTAGCTCAGCTGGTCAGAGCGCCACGCTTACACCGTGGATGTCGGGGGTTCGAGTCCCTCCGGGCCCACCACCCCTGTATTTCTTGCGCTGACCTGCAGCTTTGCTCTCGGTCGTCCTGGACGCTCGAGGACACCAGAGCCTTCGTATGGCCGTTCATTCCCTCGCCACACCCCCGCAGGGGAATGACCTCGGCCCGGACGGCGTGCGGCGATCGCCAGGCGTCGTCCCGTCGACGTCACAGCTCACGGGCCCGAGGGCGTCGACCCCTCGGCGGCACCAGATCGGCTCCGCCGAGACGTCTCCCGAAGTCGGCGTAGTGGCGAGGTGTCCATGCCCTGATCCTGGACCCGGTGCGTTACCGCAGACGTACGGGGTACCTCCCCCGTACGCACCCCCGCCCAGCAGATCGCCGACGACGGCTGTGGCTAGGGGTGCGACTGCCATCGCTAGCGGCCACGCCGGAGGTGTAGTGCGAGCACATCGAGGGCTTCCGTGACCTCGGTCAGTCGGCGCGGGTCGTCGGATCCGAGCGCGGCGGTGAGGGCCACGTCGATCCCGGTAGCCCGGACCTGGGCCACCCGCTCGGACGTCTGAGCGGCCTGGCGCACGAGGACTCGACGCCGGTCGCTCGGATCGGGGACGGTCTCTACCGATCCGGCTTCCTTGAGGCGGGCGACGGCGGAAGACACCTGGCTCTGTGGCAGGGCGGTGCGGGAGACGATCTCGCTCACGGTGGTGTCGGAGTGGTCGGCGATGTCGCTGGCCACGACGAGCACCGTCCGGTCGCTGCCAACGTAACGGGCGGTCCCGCCCGGAGGCGGCGGCAACGACTCTTCGCCGATCTTCATGAGGGTTCGGCCCAACAGGAACAGCTCGACTCCGTTCACGACGACGAGCATACATCGGGATCGATGTATCTATATTGATGCATCTAATTCGATGCACTACGTTGGCGGAGGACCGCGGCACCAGGTTGCGGTCGGAGGGAGTTGTGATGTCCATGACCACCGGCACGCTCGTCGTACGCGGCGCAGCCCTGCACTACCAGGTCCGCGGGACCGGGCCCGTGCTGCTGATCTCACAGAGCGGGGAGGGTGACGCCGACCGCAGCAACGACCTTGTCGCCCAGCTCGCGGATTCCTTCACCGTGATCACCTACGACCGTCGCGGGCTGTCCCGTAGTCGGCTGGACGACCCGGGTCGCGGGGTGACGATGACGGAGCACGCCGACGACGTCCACCGGCTGCTGGCCGCCGTCACGGACGCGCCCGCGCTCATGCTCGGGTGCAGCCTCGGGGCCGTCATCGGCCTGCACGTCGCCGTCGCGCATCCCGAACAGATCCGGACGCTGGTCGCCCACGAGCCCGTCGCGCCGCGCCTGCTGCCCGACGACCGGCGAGCCCGCCACGAGCACGAGCTCGCGGAGCTCCAGGGCCTCTACCTCCGGGAGGGACTGGCCGCGACGCTCCCCGAGATCGCGAGGACCCTGGGCATCGACCCCGCGGGCGCGGACCGGGAACCCGACCTCACGCCCCAGCCGATGACGGCCCAGCGGGCGACCAATTTCGACCACTTCATCCGCCACGACTTCACCGCGATCGTCCACGACACGCTGGACACCGCGGCCCTCAGGGCCGTCAGCACGCGCATCGTGCCGGCGACCGGGCGCACCACGCCGCGGGCCGTCTTCGACCATCTCGCCGCAGCAGCACTGGCAACCCTGACCGGCCGAGAGCTCCAGGAGGCTCCCGGCGGACACAACGGCAACACCACCCACCCGGGCGCCTACGCGCGTTGGCTCAGGAAGGTCCTCGATGCCGCCGACCGGTCGGCGGGCACACTTCGGGACACGGGTGTTGACCTTGACCCAAGGTCAGGGTGGACGGTCATCGCATGAGCACACCGCACCCCTCAGATCCCGCCCGGAACCCGATGGTTTCGGATCGCCCCGCGTGGACCGGCATGGTCCCGGTCGACGACACCGCACTGGCGGTCACGGACTCCGGCGGCCCCGGCATCCCCGTGGTCTACCTCAACGGTTCGTACGCCTCGCAGCGGCACTGGCGGCGCGTCGTCGCCGACCTGGGGCCGGGCTACCGGCACATCACCTTCGACGAGCGGGCCCGCGGCCGGTCGGAGCAGGCGGCCGACTACTCGTTCGAGGCGTGCGTCCGCGACATCGACGCGGTGCTCGCGGCGAGGGGGGTGGACCGGCCGCTGCTGGTGGGCTGGTCGTACGGGGCGCTCCTGGGGGTGCACTGGGCGAACCGGAACCCTGACCGCGCCGTCGGCGTGGTCGGCGTCGACGGCCCGTACCCGGTCGGCTGGACCGACGAGGCCGGTCACGACGAGATCCGGAAGGTGTTCCGGCGGATGAAGCCGATGATGCCGGTGGCGCGCCGGATCGGCCTGGCCGCCCGGTTCTCCGCCGAGCAGCACGCGGACCTCGCGATCGAGTCCCACCAGCTCCACGCCGCGCTCGAGCCGCTCCTCGTGGGCCTGACCGTGCCGGTGCGGTACGTGATGGCCTCCGGGGAGGCGCTGGGCAGCCGCGACGACCTGCAGGAACAGATGCGTGCGAGCCTCGACCCGCTGCTGGCCCGCAACGCGAACCTCACGGTGAGCGCCAAGGTCGCCGGCAACCACGGCTCGATCCTGCGCAAGGACTCGCCGGCCGTCGCCGAGGCCGTCCGTGAGGCCGCCTCCGTCGGTCGACGGGCACGGTGAGCACATGACCCACACCACCCGCGGGCTCACGATCGGCCAGGCCGCCGCCTTCGCCGGCGTCACGGTCAAGACCGTGCGGCACTACCACCGGCACGGACTCGTCGACGAGCCGGGCCGCGACGGCTCCGGCTACCGGCGATACGGCTCCGACGACCTGCTGCGCCTGGTGCAGGTCCGGACGCTGGCGACCGCCGGCGTGCCGCTGGCCGAGATCGAGCCCATGCTCGACGCCGACCCCGAGCGGTTCGCCGCCGCCCTCGAGGACGTCGAGCAGCGCCTCACCGAGCGGATCGACGACCTCGTCGCGCGGCGCGACAACCTGCACCGGCTGGCCGACGACCGGGCGCTGCTCCCCGACCGGGCGTGCGCGGTCCTCGACCGGCTGCCCGGGCTCGGGTTCGGCCCCGACTACGTCGCCGGCCAGCGGGAGGCCCTGGTGCTCACCCGGGCCCTGATCCCCGAGGGCTTCGACGGCTTCGTCACCCAGCTCGAGCTCCGGCTCGACGACGCAAGGTTCGTCGAGCTGACCCAGCGCAGCATGGAGGCCGAGTCCTGGGCGCCGGACGACCCACGGATCGAGGAGCTCGCGGCCGCCATGGCCGACCACTTCCTGGCCCACCCCGCCCTGCTGGGCGATCCCCGGGCGAAGCCGATGCAGGCGTGGGGCCGTGCCTCCGCCCGGTACCAGATGATCAACAACCACCGCGAGCACCAGGCCCCGATCGCGGCCCGGCTGACCGCGCTGACCGAGGCACGGCTCCGCTCCGCCGGCGTGCCCGTCCCGTCCGGCTGACGGACACACGGCCCTCCGGCCGGTCAGGGCGATCGACGACGCCCCGACTCTGGTCGGTACCCGTGTCGGAGCCGCCGACGCTCCAGAACCGACCGAATCTGGTCAGGACAGAACCTGCTTCGGGTCAGGCGCGGTCGTAGGTGAGGACGCGGACGCCCGAGGAGAGCAGGGTCTCGTCGACCGGTCGGAACAGGTGGGGCTGGAACGGGCCGTCGAAGAGTGGGACGCCGGAGCCGATCACGGAGCGGTTCTGCTTGATCACGAGCCGGTCGATCTCCGGCAGCAGCGAGTGGGCGAGCTTGCCGCCGCCCACCAGCCACAGATCCAGCCCGCTCTCGGCCTTGAGGGCCCGCACGCGGCCCAGGGCGTCGCTGCGGACCAGCTCGACAGCCGGATCCGGGCTGGTCGTCATGCTCGTCGAGAAGACGAGGTGCCGCAGGTGGGGGTAGGCGTCGGTGAGGCCGGCGGCCAGCCCGACCTCGTACGACGCGCGCCCCTCGAGGACGGTGTCGAACGACCGGCCCGGCCCGTCGATCCCCATCGCTGCGCGGGCCGGGCCGGGCAGGGTCTCCGGGAAGTGCTCGACGATGAACTGCACGACGTCGGGCGTGACCGGGAGGTAGTCCGCCCCGCTCGGGTCGCCGCCGTCGGGCCCGGTGATGTAGCCGTCGAGCGTCGCGGCCACGTAGTACACGAGCTTGCGCATGGGTTCCTTCCGAAGGCCGGGCTGCTCCCGGCGGGCGGCTCAGCCTAGAGCTCTGAGGGCGTGACCTCGGTGCACCTGGCTCCGCCGGCGCACCTGACCGCCACTTCCGAATCAGGCCCTAGTCCACCGGGGCCGAGAAGATGAGGCGGACCTCGGTGTCGCGATATCCGGCGCGCGCGAACGCCGCCGCCATCGGGTGGTTCCCGAGGTCTGTGGTAGCGGTGATGCGCTCGGCGCCGTCCGCTGCGTGGAAGCGGGTGATGGCGGCGAGGATCTCCGACACGTAGCCGCGGCCCCGCAGCTCCGGGACGACGCCGAGGTAGCCGACGTTGCGGGCGTAGGGGGTCGCCGACGGGATCGCGAGACCGGCGAGGGTGCCGTCCGGGGTGTGCGCGAGGCGCCACCATTCCCGCTTGCCGGGCCGGTCGAGGTAGAACTGCAGGCTCTCGCGTGCGGTGGCTTCCGGTCCGTTGGCCGCCTCGCTCTCGCGGGTATGGGCGTCGAGCGTGCCTTCGGCGACCCGTCGCATCGCCGCGAGGAAGGCCTCGTCGTCCGGCTCCGGCGAGAACAACAGGCGCTCGGGAGCTGCGGGCAGCGGCGTCTCGGGCGTCCACTCGAACTGCAGCCGCTCGACCTCGACGCTCAGGCCCGCCCGGCGGGCGGCGTCCTGACGCCATGCGACGGCGGCGGCGTGCGCCGGGTCGTCGCGCCACCCACCGGGCAGACGCATGAGGTTGTACAGGGGCGGGGCATCCGCACCGGCCTCGCGGACGGCGTGGTGCCCCGCCTGGAGGAGCGCGGCCGCCAACGGTGCGCGTTCGGCGGCCGGGACGTCGTCGATCACCGCAAGGCAGTCCAGAGCGAGCGGGTGCTCGCTGTCGCTCTGCCCCCACCACAGGGCACGGGCCAGGACCTGGCCGTCCGGGCCACAGGCGGCCCAGGTCCACTCCGGCCGGTACTGCTGCCGGGCTGCCTCGGCCCGGTACGCGTCGGCGGGCAACCGCCACACGGGCTCGAGCGAGGTCAACGCCAGGACGTGGTCGAGGTCGGCGCCAAGATCCGGCGCGGCGGCCAGACGAGGAGCGGCACTGCTCGGGAAGGTCAACGAAACACCTTTCGGGGTGCGAAGCCCGGTCGCCGACACGTCGGCGGCACGACCGGGAGAGTAGGAGGGCGTCCGGGCACCAAGGGGCGGCCGGCCGCGCGTCGCGGACGGCGCACATCGCGCCGACGGGAGCGATCTTGCCAGGTCCAGGTGTCGACGACGGGACTGCTGCACGAACAGGTGACGTTGATGATGCAGGGGTCCGCGTGATGTCTGGGGCGTGTGTCACGATCGCGGCGGCTTGCAACCACTACGGAGGACGCATGGGATCACGGCACGACTTCGACTTCCTGTTCGGTACCTGGCAGGTCCACCACCGTCGCCAGACCGCCCCGCTCGACCCGACAGGGGCGACGGGAACCTGGTCCGAGTTCGACACCTCCGCGACGGTCGCCCCCATCCTCGACGGCCTGGGCAACGCCGACGACACCTCGGGCACCCTGCCCGACGGGGCGCGGTTCTGCGGTCACAGTCTGCGTCTGTACGACCCGGCCCGTGACGTGTGGCGCATCTGGTGGGCGTCGACGAGCAACCCCGGTGAGCTGGACGCCCCCGTCGAGGGTCGGTTCACCGACGGCGTCGGTACGTTCGCCGGGCCCTTCGAGCAGGACGGGCGAACGATGGTCGCCCGGTTCCGGTGGGTCGACATCGACTCCGCGCACCCCCGCTGGGAGCAGGACTTCTCCTTCGACGACGGCCGCAGCTGGGCACCCGTGAACTGGGTCATGACCCACACCCGACACGGGTGAGCGGCTCGCAACCTCGCCTGACCTGGAGCCGACAGGTCAGTGCCCTTCGAGCTCCTCCACGGCGACCTCGGCGAGCGTGGTCGCGATGAGTGCGCCGACCTCGTCCGGGGCGTAGCCGAGGGCTTGGCAAGGTTCGACGCCGATGCACCGAGCGACGTGTTCCACCTGAGCGTTCAGAGCGGCATCGACGAGGCCCGGAGAGATCGGCATGCCGAGATAGGCCAGCTCTGCCTCAACCACGGTGGCCAGCTCGGCGAACCGTGGGGTGCATCGTGTCAGGGCCATGATCGGCCCCATGATGCCATGGAGGGCTCGCGGCCGCGCCGGGCCCGGAGCTGACCGGCCGAGGACGACGGCCGCTCGGGCCTCGTCCACTTGTGCTGTCGAGCCTGCGAGGGAGCCACCCGTGCCGTGCGCCCCGAAGGACGCCACGACGCCGAACGCGCGGGACGCCCCGAAGCGCGCTCCCAGGTCAAGGGGCGGACGGTGACGATCGTGCTGACCTCTGCCTGATCGACCTCCCTATGCTGGCGACGTGGATCTCACCGAGCTCGTCGCCGTGCCGGCCGCCGCCTTCCTGATGGGTTCGGATCGGCACTACCCGGAGGAGCGCCCGGCGCACGTGCGGTCCGTGGAGGGGTTCGCCATCGAACGGCACCCCGTGACGGCGGCACAGTTCGCGGCGTTCGTCGCCGACACCGGCTACGTCACCGTCGCCGAGCGGGAGCTCGATCCCACCGACTTCCCCGGCGCGGATCCGGCTGATCTCGTCCCGGGGTCGCTCGTCTTCGCCCCCACGTCCGGTCCCGTCGACCTGCGCGACTGGCGGCAGTGGTGGCGGTGGCAGCCCGGCGCCTCGTGGCGGCATCCCGAGGGGCCGGGATCGGACGCGCTCGACCGGCCGGACCATCCCGTCGTCCACGTCGCGTACGCCGACGCCGACGCCTACGCCGGCTGGGCAGGGCGCCGTCTGCCCACCGAGGCGGAGTGGGAGCTCGCCGCTCGTGGCCGTCTCGACGGTGCGGAGTACGCCTGGGGGGACGAACGCATGCCCGACGGCCAGGTCATGGCCAACACCTGGCAGGGTGCCTTCCCGTACCGCAACGCAGGCTGGGGTGGTACGTCGCCCGTCGGGACCTTCCCGCCCAACGGGTACGGGCTGGTGGACATGATCGGCAACGTCTGGGAGTGGACCAGCGACGCCTTCACGCCGCGCCACGTCGTCCCGGGGAGCAATCCACCGAGCCGCGGGGGGCGCCCCGACCTTCTCGCGGGCTCGCCGCCGCCCACCACGTCCCCGCGGGTCAGCCGCGTCACCAAGGGCGGCTCGCACCTGTGCGCGCCCGAGTACTGCCAGCGGTACCGCCCCGCAGCCCGGTCCCCGCAGACCGACGACTCCGCCACCGCGCACCTCGGGTTCCGTTGCGTTCTGTGAACCGGAGCGTGCCGGCGCTGCCCGCCCCGAGGTAGGCGCGAGGGTCCGTCGCACCGATGGTGACCCGCTCTGCGGGGGAGTAGAACGAATCCATGGATCGTGTCCGGCTGTATCTCCTCGACGACCACGAGCTGGTACGCCGCGGCCTTCGAGGGCTGCTCGAGACCGAGGGTGATCTGGAGGTCGTGGGGGAGTCGGGTTCGGCGGTCGAGGCGATGCGGGAGATCCCGAGCTGCCGGCCGGACGTCGCGTTGCTCGACGTGCGGTTGCAGGACGGTTCGGGGATCGAGGTCTGCCGTGAGCTGCACTCCTCGATGCCCGAGCTGCGGGCGTTGATGCTCACGTCCTACGACGACGACGAGGCGCTCTTCTCGGCCATCATGGCGGGGGCGTCCGGATACCTGCTCAAGCTGATCACGGGGCCGGACGTGGTCGACGCGGTGCGCCGGGTCGCTTCGGGCCAGTCGTTGATCGACCCCGCCCTGACGTCGCGCGTGCTCGAGCGGCTCCGCGCGGGGCCCGCCCAGGCGCCCGCTCTGGCGGCGCTGAGCGAGCAGGAGCACAAGGTCCTGACGCTGATCGCCGAGGGGCTGACGAACCGGCAGATCGCGACGGCGATGTTCCTGTCGGAGAAGACGGTGAAGAACTACGTGTCGAACATCCTGACAAAGCTCGACCTGGAGTCGAGGACGCAGGCCGCGGTGCTGGCGACGCGGCTGCTCGCGTCGGACCACGGCCGGGACTGACGCTAGCCCGCCCGGTCGGGACTCGGGTCCTCCCGGCCGCCTGCCAGGGGGACCCGCCAGGTCACGACGCTGCCGCGCGGATGGCGCGCGGCGATCTCGAGGGTCCCGCCGAGCTCGGCCGCCCGGTCGGCGAGGTTGACGAGCCCGCTGCGCGCTGCCGCGGGGTCGAAGCCGACGCCGTCGTCACTGACGGCGCAGGTGAGCTCGCCGGGGACGGCGACGACGTCGACCCAGACGGCTGTCGCGGCGGCGTGTCGCGCGGCGTTCGAGAGACCCTCGCGCAGGACGGCGACGACGTGGTGGTGCAGCGCGGGGTCGACGAGGATGTCGACGGGGCCGTCGACCCGTAGCACCGGGCCGGGGTCCAGGACGCGGGCGTACTCGGAGGTGAGTGCCTGCACCTTGGCGCGCAGGGAGTGCCGCTGCCGTTCCAACGGGCGGAGGTCCACGATCGACTGTCGGACCTCGCGGATGGTGGCGTCGAGGTCGGCCGTCACCGCGTGCAGGCGCTCCTGGATGTCGGGGGGCGACCGCCGCTCGACGGCGGTGAGCTGCAGGCCCAGGGCGAACAACCGCTGGGTCACGCCGTCGTGCAGCTCGCGCGCGATGCGGTTGCGTTCGGCGAGCACGGCGATCTCCTGCTGCATGGCCCGCGTGTGCCGCCGTTCGAGGACGAGGGAGGCCTGGCCGGCGAAGCTGGCGACGACGTCGGTGTCCTCGGCGAGGCTCTCCGCGTAGCCGCGCCGCGGGAGCACGATGACGAGCGCCCCCCGGGTGAGCGTGTCGATCGACAGCCGGGTCATGACGGCCCCACGGTCGTCCGGAAGGTCGGCCCACCGGGTCTCGCTGCTGGCCATCGCCAGCATGAGGGCGGGGCGGAGGGCCGCCAGGGTGCGCTCGGGGTCGCTCCCGAGGTCGCCGACCGCGGCGCGGACGGTGAACGTGCCGAGCGCGTCCGGGTCGGGTGCGATCGCCATCGCGGTGAGCCCGCCAGAGGCGCGCAGGCCCTCCCGGAGGACGATGTCGACGGCCTCGTCGGTCCCGGACGCTCGGAGGACCGCCGCGGGGATGGCGGCCGCACCCTCGAGCCAGCGCGCGCGGCGCTCCGCGGTCATGAGCAGCCGGGCGTGGTCGACGGCCAGTCCGGCGAGGCCTGCCAGCGCGGTGACGGCGCTCTCGTCCTCGGGGGTGAACGTCGGTCCGGTCGCCTTCTCGGTGAGGTACAGGTTGCCGAAGACGCGCCCGCGCACCCGGACCGGGACGCCGAGGAACGTCGTCATCGGCGGGTGCTCGGGCGGGAACCCCGCGGACGACGGATGGGTCGTCAGGTCGTCGAGGCGGAGCGACTCCTGGTGGATGATCAGATGACCGAGGAGGCCGCGCCCGGTCGGCAGGTGCCCGATCCGCGCGCGCTCCTCGTCGCCGATGCCCTCAGTGACGAACTCGATGAGGTGTCGTCGGGAGCTGCCGATCACGCCGAGCGCACCGTAACGGGCCCCGGACAGCTCGCACGCCGCCCGCACGACGCCGGCCAGCAGGTCGCGCAGGTTGAAGTCGGACGTCAAGCCGCTGACCGCGTGCAGGATGGCGTCCTGCACCTCGGCCGAGGTCCTTTCCACCTGGGGAGCGTATGTCGGCGGGGGCCGACCGGCACGTCCGGCCCCCGCCGCGCACTCACACCAGGACGGGCCAGCGCCGCACCAGGGACGTCTGCTGCCACCAGGCGCCGAGACCGAGCGTGCGTCCGGCGTCGCCCAGGGCGAGGGCGACCAGCACCAGCGCGTAGACGAGGTGGTCGTCCATGAACGGGTTGTTCTCCGGCGGCAGCACCGCCGTCCACATGAGGACCAGCATCAACGCCCCGGCCACGGCCGCGATCCGCATCCCGATGCCGAGCAGCAGCGCCAGCCCGATCCCGAGGAGACCGATCATGAAGACCCAGTCGACCCAGGCCTGACCTGCCAGGCCCTGGTAGAAGTCGGCGAACGGACCGGCGGTCGCGTTCCCGAGGAAGCCCGCGGTGGGCTGTCCGCCGTCGAGCCAGGCGCCCTCGGGCGGGGTCGCGCGGCCGAGGCCGAAGAGCTTGTCGAGGAAGGCCCACAGGAACACCCAGCCGAGGCTGATCCGGATGACGGCGCCGACGTAGCGCAGCGCCCGTCGTGCTCCGGGGGAGGTCCCCGTGGTGGGCTCGACGGCGACGTCCGACGGTGCGGAGATCGGGTCGGCGGGCGCCTGGTGGCGGCTCTCGTAGGTGCTCATGGTGACGTGCCTCCTGGTGGCAGGCCGCCGACGGGTGCGGCGGCATCGGGCGGGGAGAGAGGGCTCCCGACGGCGGGCCGGGCGTGCCCCGCCTCGGCGGGCCGGCGGGACGCCTCCATCGGCGGGCGAGGGGGGACGACCTCGACCGGGCAGTGCGCGTGCTGGACCACGGCACGGGTCACGCTGCCGAGGACGGCCGCGATCATCCGTGAACCCAGGGCGCCGTGTCCGTGGCGACCCATGACCATGAGGTCGGCGCCGTGGGAGTAGCGGACCAGGGTGTCGGCGACGTTGGCGTACTCCAGGTGGAGCTCGTAGGCCACGCCGGGGTGTGCCTGCGCCGCCGCGGCGACGAGGTCGTCGATGATGCCGTGCGTCTGGATGCCCCACTCCTCCTGGACCGACCACTCGTCGACCAGGTAGCTGTAGAACGGGTCCAGCCGCCAGCAGTGCACGATGTCGAGCCGGGCGGACCTCTGGGCGGCGACGGCGAAGCCGTGGGCGAGGACGTCGGCCGAGCTGCGTGAACCGTCGACGGGGGCGACGACGCGGTGGGCATCGGCCTCCTGGGTCCAGTCGCGCGGCACGCTCACCACGGGGCAGGTCGCACGCGCGACGACGCCGAAGGTGGTGCTGCCGGTGAACATCCGCTCGATGAGCGAGGCGGAGCGGTGCCCGAGCACGATGAGGCGGGCTTGTTCGCCGGCAGCAGCGAGGACCTCGACGGCGGGACCGAGCGCCGCCTGGAGGCGGACGCCGACCTTGCCGTCGGCGAGCTCCTCGACGACGTCACGGGCCTCGGCGAGCAGCTGGTGCCCGACGTCGACGAGCGGGTCAGCGCTGATCAGAGGAAGCATCGGGCCGACCGGGACGATCTCGTGGATCGCGTTGATCAGCCACAGCGAACAGCTGTCACGCTCCGCCTGACGCACGGCGTATGCCAGGGCACGGGACGCCTCCGGCGATCCGTCGATCCCGACGACGATCGGTCGGCCTGACGTGGTGCCCATGGTGTGCTCCGGTCCTCGCGCGGTCGTGGGCATGGTGCTGACTCCCACGGTTCTCCCGTCATGGCCGTGGCGGCAGGGCCATGCGCCGCGTGAGGACAGGGACGTTGGACCCCGGCTCAGGTGCCGGGAGTCACCGAGTCGTCGACGCTGCGGCGCAACGTGCGGCGCGGCGTGGTGCCGTACCCCAGCCGCATGAGCATCTGCGGCGGCGCGTCCAGAGACAGGACCTGCCTCAGGTCGTGACGGGTGGTCGGGTTCTCCAGCACGGTCGTCGCGAACGACGCACGCACGAAGTAGATGGTGGCGACCAGCAGCAGGTGCTCGAGCGCCTGACCGGCGGCGACCCAGTCGCGCGCGGTGTCCCCGCCGGTCAGGAGGACCGCCATCGTCGAGCGTTGCTCGAACTCCGCGTTGCCGGCGCTGGCGAGGAACCTGCGCACCGGCGCCCTGTCGTCGAACGGCCAGGGGCCGAGCAGCTCCTGCGGGATGCCGTCGCGACGGTCGGCGGCGACGGCCGTCCACGCCTTCTCCTCGCCGCGGGCGACTGCGTCCTCGGCGGTCAGGGCCTCGGCACGCCGCACCAGGGACATCACCTGCGCGCGCGCCCGCTCCGAGGGCTGGATGAGGCGCAGCACCGCTCCCTCGTCGTGCGCGGCGACCTGGATGGCCTGCAGGACGTCGGCGTCGAGCGGCTGGTCGTCGAACGGGCTGCGCGAGGTCATCCGACGTGAGATCGACACTGCCAGCTCGAGCTCGTCGACGTCCGGGTCGAGGCCCGGCCTCAGCTCGATCACGGCGACCAGGAGGTGGTCGTCGGGGTCGGGCAGCAGGGTGACGACCGGGGTCAGGGACTCACGTCGTGCCGCCATCCTGGCGTTGAACAGGAAGGCTCCGCAGCTGATGAACATCTCCCGGCCCTGCGGGTCGGAGTGCCGCAGCTGTCGCGACGGGTCGGCACGAACTGTGACGTGGTTGCCCTGCACGGTCACCCGCCAGGGCTGGGTGTTGTGCACGCTCGGCGCGCGGCCGGCCGCCCGCAGGATCCGCTCGATCCTGGCATCGAGGAGCTCCACGATCCCACCGCCCTTGCCGCCGATTGGTCGCCGACGATCGCCAGCGGACGACGACGAGCGACGAGCGATGACGAGCGATCTGGTGCGGCGCCGCCGGGGAGCGGCGGCGCCACCCCCACAGAAGACCAGCGAGCCGGAGGGCACCGGTAGGGCAGGACGGCCCCCGTACCCGGGTCCATCGGTCCCGGACAGGTCACGGCGCGCGCTGGGAGCACGGCCGTGACCTGTCCGGAACGCCGGTCATGGACGCCCTGGGCCGCGGACTCGCTCGTCGTGTGCCGGCCCAGCGAGTACCCACGAGTTCGACTCCGTCGGAGCCGTGCGCAGAAGCCGTGCGGATTCGACAGGTGGGCTCGACGGACCAGGGTGGCGGGACTTTTGCCTCTGGCCGACAGCAGGCGCGTCACCGCACGGTGGTCGTGGGTGCGCCGAGCCCCTCCGCTCGCCCCGCGCGCCGAGCGACCATGCCGGAGGTGATCCCCATGGAGACGAAGGACGACCGCATCGCCCGGATCATCGGAGCGGGCATCCAGGCCCCGAGCGTGCACAACACCCAGCCGTGGTCGGTCCGGGTCGACGACGACCGGCACCTGACGGTGCGCGCCTATCCGTCGCGACAGCTACGACAGTCCGATCCGCAGGGCCGGGAGATGTTCATCAGCTGCGGGGCGTTCCTCATGAACGTGCGGGTGGCGGCCGCGCACGAGGGCCTTGACGCCTTCGTCCAGCCCGCCCCGGACCGCAGCGATCCTCTGCTGGCCGCGCGCGTCACCCTCAGCGAGCTCAGGGCGCCGGGGTTCTTCGACACGGGTTTGTTCGACGCGATCGCGACCCGCCGGACCGGGCGCGGCGCGATCGCCACTCGCCCCTTGGACCCCGCCGACATCGAGCTGTTGCGCCGTGCGGTGGCCCTGGAGCACGCCGGCGTCGTCTTCCTCGGACGCCGCGATGCGGCCTGGGGGCGCCTGGTGTCGAGCATGCGCAGCGCGGAGGCCATGGCCGTGCACGACGGCGCCCCGCTGGCCGAGGACCGGACGTGGCTGGGCGTCGCTCGGGACCGTTCCGACGGGGTTCCCGTCGACGCGATGGGCGCGTGGTTCCAGGAGCCTGTGGTCGATCCGCACACCACGGGGCGAGACGAGGCCAGCGGTGCCCGCACCTTCGAGAGCAACGCGACGAGCGCGGTCGTCACGACCCTCGGGGACGGGCCGTGCAACTGGCTCGCCGCGGGGCAAGCCCTGGAGCGGATGCTGCTGGTCGCTGCGACCCGGGGGATCCAGGCGTCGTTCGCGACCCGCGTGCTGGAGAACCCGGACACCCGGGTCGAGCTCGAGCGCGCGTTCCACCTCGAGGCGAAGGCGCAGATGCTCGTGCGGTTCCGGTACGGCTCGGGTGCGCCGTTCACCCCGCGGCGCGACGTCGACGACGTGACCACTCAGGCCCCCGGCGCGGGGAGCAGCACCTGTTCGCGGTAGCCGGAGAAGGACGACCCGAGGGGCTACGTCTCGGACCAGATCGAGGTGGCCGCCCCGGCGAGAGCCGAGCCCCAGTCCTCGGCACGGCCCAGCTCGTCGGGCAGGAGCGGCCCTTCGACGTCCGCGACGTAGAACGACTCGGGGTCGCCCACGGCGTGGTGCCCGCCGCGGTGCAGGGCTCGCGCTGCCGAGCGAGCGGCGGACCCGGGCAGGTGCCGGACCTGGGCGACGCGGGTGTCGAACGTCGCGTAGAGCCGGTCCGCGCGGTCGGCCGGCAGCCGCGCGACCCAGTCGCGGACGCCGGCCTCGGCCCCGGAGGCGTGGCCGCCACGCTCCTGCGCCTCGCGCCTCGTGCCCTCGCGGCTCATGCCGAACGCGTGGGTGGGGCCACCGACGACGACCAGGGTCTCGTCGTCGGTGGCCTCGGACCTCGCGTCCGCGACCGAGACGACCCGTACGGGCATGTGCCGCGCGATGCCGTCACCGACCGCCCTGGCGACGGCCTCGGTGTTGCCGAAGCTCGACTCGTACACGACGAGGGCAGACATGGCGATCACGATCCTTCCTGGCGACAGGGAACTGGTGCGTCTGCCTCTCAGGAGATCGCTCGACCGGTCGTCAGCGACAGTGGCCGCCGACCCGACCCGGAGGGTCCAAGGTCCCCGTCCTCACCGGTCCGGTGGCCCTTGTCCCCGACCTGGCGGCGCGCACAGGCTTGGCGGGAAGGGACGCGCCCGCCGGTGCTCCCGGAGGTGACAGGAGGATCACCGTGCTGGCCGCCGACATCATGACCACCCCGGTCGTCACCATCGGACGCCGCGCCCGCACCGAGCTCGCGCTGCGCGAGCTCGGCGACCGTGCGATCACCGCGCTGCCCGTCGTCGACGACGGCGGGCAGCTCGTGGGGATCGTCAGTGAGGGCGACCTGCTGGCGAGCGGCGTGGCCCGAGACCCGCGGTCGACGCTTCGACGGGACGGAGACGGCCGCACCGACGCCGGCCCGCCGGCCGTCGGAGCACGGGTGGGCGACGTCATGACGCACCCGGTGATCACGGCGGCGCCGAACCAGGACGTCGCGAGCCTCGTCGGCACGATGCTCGCCCGCAACATCCACTCCATCCCGGTCGTGCTCGGCAGGCGTGTGGTCGGGATCCTGAGCCGCAGCGACGTCGTGCGCGCACTGGCACGCACGGACGAGCAGGTCGCCGCCGACGTGACGGCACAGCTACGGGGCGCGGGCCTCGAGGAGTGCAGGTGCGTCGTCGACGACGGCACCGTGCGCCTCGCCGGCGGGTCCGCCGCCGATCTCCGCCTGGCGTCGTCGCTCGCGCGGACCGTCGCAGGGGTGCGCGGCGTGGTCACGGACCCGCCGATCAGCTCTTGAGGATCTCGCCGAAACGTTCGAGGACGAGCGGGGCGTGCTTCGGGACGCCGGTCAGCGGCACGACCTCGACCGGTGCGCCGGCGTGGCCGAGGACCGCTCGGGTGGTGGCGCCGAGACGCCCCGGGTGCTCGATGTCGCGCCGACGCCGGGCGAGCAGCAGGACGTCCGCGCGCGCCGCGGCGTCGACGAGCTCCTGGGCGGGCTGCCCCGGCAGCACCGAGATCTCGACCTCGACGTCAGGGAAGCTGGCGCGCCAGTCGGCCACCGTCGACTCGAGGAGTCGTGTGGCGGCGATCACCCACTCGCCGGTCACCGACCGTTCGTGGTCGAGGGCCGCGTACGGGTCGGGCACCTTCCACACGTGCATCACCTGCAGCATGGCGTGGCGGGCCGCCGCGAGGGGGAACGCGTACGACAGGACCTCTCCGGAGGCAGGCTCGATGCCGACCAGGACGCGTCCGTGCTCGGTGGGCTGCCAGCCGGCGTCGATCACCGCCACCGGCACGGACGCCCGCGCGGCCACCGCCGCGGTGGTCGTGCCGGCATAGACCCGGTCGATTCCGTGCCGGGTCTCCCGGCCGAGCACCACCAGGCAGCCCGTGGCGGCGTCGACGGCGATCTCCACCGCGCGCCGACCCTGCCGCAGCACCGCCTCGACCTTGAGGTTCGGATCCGTCGCCCGGATCCCGGCGACCTCCTCGTCGAGGACCCTCCGTGCCACGTCGATCAGGGCGTGGCCCGGGTAGTCCATGTAGGGCATGGACCCGCCGACCGGCAGGGCGGAGGGCGCGACATGGACCACCCTGAGGTCCGTCCTGCGCCGTCGTGCCTCGCCGACCGCATACCGGACGGCACCGGCGCTGCGCTCCGTCCCGTCCACGGCGACGACGACCGGTGCCGGGTGACCGACGGAGTTCATGATGCGGTCCTTCCGTGGTGCTGGGACGACCGGGGCGCCTCCACGGCGGGGCCGGTGACGGCGACGACGACCCGCGTGCGCCAGGTCCCGGGATCCGGGTCGGACTCGGGCCCCGCCTCGTAGAGCTCCCACGACTCACCCAGCGGGCTGAGGCGGTGCTCGGCGATCCAGGACTCCAACCGGGCGTAGGCGGCAGGGAGACCGTCGTAGGGACCGGCATGGATCGTCTCGACCACACGAGTCGCCGGGAGCGGGTCGGTGACGACGACGCCGGTCTGAGGGCCGAGCCCCGCCTCGTCCTGGACCTGGGGGAGATCGACCGCGCTGTCGACGGGAAACCCGACCTCGACGTCGAAGTCGTCCCCGGTCCGGTCGCGGTAGCGCCCGAAGGGCGGTCCCGTCGGCCGGGCGCCGAGCCGGTCCAGGAGCTCGGCGACGCGGGGGAGAAGGGTCGCGAACACGGCAGCGAGCTCGTCGGGACGTGCGATCCGACGCACGCCGACGGCCGCCTGCTCGGGATGATCGATCAGCCTGATCTCTCGTTCGTCCACCGTCGTGTCCTCTCCGCCAGGTCTCCACGCTGTCAGGACGGGCAGGAGGACGACAGAGCCGTTGGTCACGAACGGGTGGGACGCAGTTCCCGGTGCGGTCCGGTCCGACGACCCTGTGCCCGTCAACGGGACCGGACGGACGATCGGCGGGACGGGGGAGCCGGCACGCGCGAGGCGTGCCGCTGACGAGCAACGACGGGAGCCCGCCATGACCCACACCTGGAAGGTCGCCATCCAGCTCTTCGACGCCGACGATCCGGGTGGCGACGGCGTCGTCACCGCCGCCCACGCGCACCTGACCACGTCGAGCGGAACGTCGCTCGAAGGGCGCGGCGACGCACGACGGAGCCCGCGTGACGCCGGCGTCACCGAGATCGGCGAGGAGCTCGCCGCGAGCCGAGCCCTGCGCGACCTGGCCGACCGGCTCCTGAGCGCGACCGAGGAGGACATCGCCGAGATCGAGCACCGCGACGTCCAGCTGCGGCGATAGGTTCACGCGCGGGCAGGCTCGCCCGGCACCTCGGTGCGCGGAATGACGACCGCGCCGCCGACGACGACCTGCCGTGGGAGCGACGTCGTGAGATGGCCGGACGGCTCGTGCCCGCGCCGCCGGCCTCGTAGTCCACCACGGCCCGGGGTTCTACGACCGCCACGCCTCGTCGTAGTCGGGGTGGTCGGCGTAGGGGAGCGCGAGGGCCCGGAGCATGCGCTCGCCGACGAACTCGATGCCGCTGACCTGCCGTGCGTCGAGCTCTCGGTCGAGGTCCTTGTCCATGTCGAGGCCCGTCGCCTCGTAGGCCAGATGGACGAGCTGGCGCTTCGCCTCGACCTCCGCCAGCAGCCTCGCCGGCGTGGTGAGCACGCGGTCGGGTCCGCTCGGCGGTGCCTCGCCGTCCAGGCTCTGGTAGCCCCGGAACTCCGCGGCCGTCGCCCTTGCCTCGTCCTCGTTCAGTCGCGCGGTCAGGAACTCGGTCAGGGTCACAGGGGCAGCATACGGCTGGGGCACGCGACCGACGCCCGGCAGCGGGCCGCCCGCGTCGCCGACGAGGGGCGTACGGTGGAGGCGTGGGTGATCGACGGACCGGCCCGCACGAGGCCGATCGAGACGGCTCGCCGACGGAGGTTCGGTCCTCCGGCTCCGACGAGGAGGCCTCCGGGGCGCGGTGGGACGACGACGGCGGCTACGAGCCCGACGACTCCGGGCCCGACGACTCCGGCACCGGCTCACCCACCCCTCCCGGCCGCGGCACCCCGGTGACCGGCGGGCTCTTCCTGCGCGGCGTCCTGGACTCCGCCCTCCCGCACGAGCTCGGCACGGACGCCGAGCCGGAGCGGTACACGGTCGCCGCGGTCTTCTCCCGCCAGGTCGCCCCGGAGGAACGCGCGCTGATCGAGGGGCCGGAGGCACGGTCCGAGCTGGCGGCGAGCGGATACCCGGGGGTGGGGCTCAAGGTCGCGGACCGCCGCCTCGAGATCTCGGGGACGAACCTGGCGACGCTCGCGAGCGGCCTCGCCTCCCGGGTCGCGGCGCTCCTGCAGGACGTCGAGCAGCGGGTCGTCACGGCCCGGGAACGACGCGACGACGAGCGGGTGCGGTGGAGCGAGGCGGAAGCGGCGCGCGCTGCGCGCGTGAAGGCCGAGGCAGACCGTGTCCGATTCGAGTGACCGGACGGACCCCGCGCCGACGCCGACCCCGCGGACCGGCGTCGGCAGCCCCGCCAGGCGGGTGACGCGGGACTACTCGGTGCTGGCCAAGGTCGTGCGGGACTCAGGCCTCACCAGGCGTCGCTACGCCTACTACTGGACGCGCCTCGTCGCGACGGTCGCCGCGTTCGCCCTGGTGTGGGCCGGGGTCGTGCTGCTGGGCGACACCTGGTGGCAGCTCGTGCTCGCCGCGGCCCTGGCCGTCGTCCTGGCCCAGCTGGCGTTCCTCGGGCACGACAGCTCGCACCGGCAGATCTTCCGCTCGCGCGCCTGGAACGACTGGACCGGCCGTGTCCTGGCGAACGTGTTCGTCGGGCTGAGCCACGTGTGGTGGACCACGAAGCACAACGCGCACCACGAGGCGCCCAACCGCGAGGGGCACGACCCGGACATCTCACCCGGGGTCATCGCGTTCACGCCGGCGATCCTCGCGAGCCGGCACGGATGGCGCCGGTGGTTCGCCCGCCGGCAGGGCTGGTTCTTCTTCCCGCTGCTGACGCTCGAGGGCCTCAACCTGCACGTGGCGAGCGTGCGCACGGTGCTGGGCCGTGGGCCGGTCGTCCACCGCGGCGTGGAGGTCCCGGTGCTGCTGACCCGCCTGGTCCTGAACGTCGCGGTCCTCGCGATCCTGCTGCCACCCGCCATCGCGGGCGCCTTCCTCGCGGTCCAGCTCGGCCTGTTCGGCGTCCTCCTGGGCGGCGCCTTCGCGCCCAACCACAAGGGGATGCCGATCGTCCCGGCGGACACGGACGTCGACTTCCTGCGTCGGCAGGTGCTGATGTCCCGCAACATCCGGGGGAACCTCGTCGTCGACTTCTTCATGGGCGGCCTCAACCGGCAGATCGAGCACCACCTGTTCCCGAGCATGCCGCGGCCGAACCTCCGGCGCGTGCAGCCCCTCGTCCGGGAGTACTGCTCCACCCTCGGCGTCACGTACACCGAGGTCGGCTTCTTCGTGTCCTACCGGATCGTCGTCGGGTATCTGAACGACGTCGACCACCGGGCGCGCGACCCGTTCGAGTGCCCCCTGGCGGCGCAGCTCGGGCGGTAGCGCCCTTCGCCCGAACCGGGCGAAGGGCGCGTACAGTCGAAGTTATCCGGGACGACCGTCCCCCAGCTGAGGTACGCGGGTCCGGAGATGCGAGGAGGCCGTCATGGCCACCGCCCCGACCCCGACCCCGCCGCTGGCCTCCGCGACGAACGGCAACCCCAGCAGAAGGGTGACCGGCACGACCCGGGCGCCCCGCGTGACCCGCACGAGCTCGGGAGACATCCCCGGGAGGGCCCCGCGCAGCCGCGCCGGCGCTGCCTGGGTCGGCATCTGCGTGGCGGCTCTGCTGCTGGTCGCCCTGATCGTCTTCATGCTCCAGAACACCCAGCTGGTCCTGGTCTCGTTCCTGGGCATGCAGGGCACCGTCCCGCTGGCTGTCGCCCTCCTCATCGCCGGCGTCGGCGTCGGCGTCATCGCCCTGATCATCGGCACCGTCCGCATCACCCAGCTGCGGCGACGCGTGCGCCGGGTCGAGTGACCCGCCGGCCCGGGCCCGGAGGCGCACCATGACCCACGACGCCCAGGCCTCGCGGCCGGACAGGCTGCACGTCCTGCTCGGCGAGCTCGCCGCCGCGCAGTGGGCCGTGGAGGACGTGGTCTGCGTCGCCGACGGCGGCCTGGCGATCGACCTCGCGCACTACCTGACCGCGAGAGCGCGGCTCGACGCGGCGGTCACGGCCTGGAATCTTCGGACCGGCACGGGGGTGACCGTCGACGCGTGACGGCCGGGCCGGACGCCTCGGGGGACAGCCCCCTTGTCCTGAACCACCGGCCCCGTAGGCTCGAGACATCCGCACGACCGAGTGACCGCTCAACCCCACGGCTGGGAAGTCGACCTCGATCTCTGCGAGGACCAGATGACCACAGCCACCGTCGTCGACGGCTCGGCGGCAGCCGCCCGGCTCTCCGACGCCCCCCACACCAGCTCCTACAGCGCGCTGTCCCGCACCGTGCGCGAGGCCGGGCTGCTGCGGCGCGCGTACGGCTACTACCTGCGGACGGGTGCGCTGCTCGTCGTGGCGCTCGCCGGCGCGGCCAGCGGGTTCGTGCTGCTCGGCGACTCGTGGCTCCAGCTGCTCGTCGCCGGCGCGCTCGGGCTGATCCTCACGCAGTTCGCGTTCCTCGCGCACGAGGCCGCGCACCGGCAGGTCTTCGCGACCGGACCCGTCAACGACCGGGTCGGTCGGATCGTCGCGAACGCCGTCGTCGGCATCAGCTACTCGTGGTGGATGTCGAAGCACACCCGCCACCACGCGAACCCGAACCACGTGGGCAAGGACCCGGACGTCGCGAACGACACGATCGTGTTCACCGAGGAGGGTGCCCGCGAGCACCGCGGCCTCCTCGCGCTGATCACCCGGTACCAGGGCTGGCTGTTCTTCCCGCTCCTCACCCTCGAGGGCCTCAACCTGCATCTCACGTCGGTGCGCTCGCTCCTGCACGGCACCGACGCCGACCGGGGGGAACGCGTCCGGGAGCTCGTCACCATCGGCCTGCGGCTGGTCCTCGCCACGGCCGTCGTGTTCTGGTGGCTCCCGCTCGGGATGGCGTTCGCCTTCCTCGGCGTCCAGCTCGCCGTCTTCGGCGTGTACATGGGGGCGTCGTTCGCCCCCAACCACAAGGGCATGCCGATGGTCCCCGAGGGCAGCCGCCTCGACTTCCTGTCCAAGCAGGTGCTCACCTCGCGGAACATCCGCGGTGGCGCCTGGACGAGCGCGCTCATGGGCGGCCTCAACCACCAGGTCGAGCACCACCTGTTCCCGAGCATGCCGCGCCCGCACCTCGCGCGCGCTCGTCTCCTGGTGCGCGAGCACTGCGCCGCCCACGGCCTGCCGTACACCGAGACCGGTCTCGTGCGGTCGTACGCCATCGTCGTCGGCTACCTGAACCGCGTCGGCCTGGCCGCCCGTGACCCGTTCGACTGCCCTCTGCGGCGGAGCATGCGGGGCTACTGAGACCGAGGCGGGCCGTACCCCGAGCGACCCGCACCGTCGACGCGGGACGGTCACCGACGCCGGGACAGTCATAGCGGACTCACAGGTGCGGTCCAGGAAGCGCGCGGGTCGGGGCCGCAGGCTGACGCCATGACGCCGTCCTCCGTGCCCTCGTCCGTACCTGCCGGGCGTCAGAGCCAGCCGCTCCTCACCCGACCGGACGGCTCGCCCGTCCGCGCCCTCGTGGTGGACGACGAGCTCAACCTCGCCGAGCTCCTCACGACCGCCCTCCGGCTCGAGGGGATGGACGTCGTCGCAGCGCCCGACGGCGGGTCGGCGCTCCGGCTGGCGCGGGAGACCGGCCCGGACCTGGTCCTGCTCGACGTGATGCTCCCGGACATGGACGGGTTCACCGTGCTGCGGCGGCTGCGGGCCCAGGGCGCCCGGATGCCGGTGCTGTTCCTCACCGCGCGCGACGCCGTCGAGGACCGGGTCGCCGGCCTCACCGGCGGGGGCGACGACTACGTGACGAAGCCCTTCAGCCTCGAGGAGGTCGTCGCCCGGGTGCGCGGCCTGCTGCGGCGCGCGGGCGCGACGACGCGGTCCGAGGACGGGCTGCTCGTCGTCGGCGACCTCGCGCTCGACGAGGACGCGCACGAGGTGCGCCGCGCGGGCGAGGAGGTCCACCTCACGGTGACGGAGTTCGAGCTGCTGCGGTTCTTCATGCGCAACCCGCGCCGGGTGCTGTCGAAGGCCCAGATCCTCGACCGCGTGTGGAACTACGACTTCGGCGGCCAGTCGAGCATCGTCGAGCTGTACGTCTCCTACCTGCGCCGCAAGATCGACAAGGGCCGGGAGCCGATGATCCACACGCTGCGCGGGGTGGGGTACGTCCTCAAGCCGGCCGCCGCGCCGGCGGAGGGCGGCGCCCGTGCGTGAAGGTCGTGCGGGCGCAGGCCCGCGGCTCACCGCACCGAGGCCCACCACCCTGCGGCGGCGGCTCGTGCTCGTGCTCGCCGCGGTGGTCGTCGTCGTGACGGTCGGCCTCGTGACGGTCTCGACGGCGGTGCTGCGCTCCCAGCTCGTCGCGCAGACCGACCAGCGGCTGGAGCAGGCGAGCCGACGCCTCGTCGAGGGGCCGGGGCCCCGGCCGCCCGGCGTCGACGCCGAGGACGGGTCGGCCGCCCCGGACGACGTCCCGCCGTCCGGCCCCGCCGACGACCCGTCGGACTTTCCCGCGGGCTTCGGCCCCGGCAGCGTCGTCGTGCGCTCCGTGGACGGCGAGCCGGAGCTGGCCGACCACGTGACGGACGCGCTCGAGCGCACGACCCTGGACGACGCGCAGGTCGCCGCCCTCGAGGCGGTGCCCGCCGACGGCCGGGCGCACGACGTCGACGTGCCGGACCTCGGCACGTTCCGGGCCGTGCACCGGACCGGCGACGACGGCGCGGACGCCGTCGTCGCCAGCAGCACCGCCACCGTCGCCGCGACCGTGCGGGGCTACGTCCTCGTGCAGGTGGCGCTCGGGGCGGCGGGCCTGGCCGTGGCCGTGCTCGGGGGCGCGTGGCTGGTGCGGCGCTCGCTGCGTCCCCTCGACGACGTCGCCGGGGCCGCCGTCCGGGTCTCGGAGCTGGAGCTCTCCCGGGGCGCGGTCGCCGGCATCCCCCGGGTGCCCGCGGGCCTCACGGACGAGCGCATGGAGGTCGGGCAGGTGGGCGCCGCGCTCAACCGGATGCTCGACCACGTCGAGACCTCCCTCCAGGTGCGGCACGACTCGGAGCAGCAGGTGCGCCGGTTCGTCGCGGACGCGAGCCACGAGCTGCGCACCCCCCTCGCCACGATCCGCGGCTATGCCGAGTTCGTGCGCCGCGCCCCCGACGAGCCCACCGGTGACACGGCCCGGTCGCTCGACCGGATCGAGTCCGAGGCGGTGCGCATGTCCGGACTCGTCGAGGACCTGCTGCTCCTCGCCCGGCTCGACGCGGGCCGCCCGCTCGACCGGTCGCCGGTCGACCTGGCGGCGCTCGCGGTCGACGCCGTGATGGACGCGCACGCCGCGGGACCGGACCACGACTGGGTGCTCGCGCTGCCGGGCGACGAGGCCGGCGGCGACAGCGACGGCGGGGACGACGGCGGGGACGACGGCGGGGACGACGGCGGGGACGACGGCGCGGACCACGACGACTCCGGGCCCGGCGAGGACACGCTGGTCGTGACCGGCGACGAGGCTAGCCTGCGCCAGGTGCTGGCGAACCTGCTCGCGAACGCGCGCACGCACACGCCGGCGGGCACGCGCGTGGCGGTGCGGCTGCGGGACCGCGGCGAGACCGTCGAGATCGAGGTGGCCGACGACGGTCCCGGCATCGCCCCCGCCCTCCGCCCGGGGCTGTTCCGCCGCTTCACGCGGGGCGACGCGTCGCGCCACCGCGCCGGCGGGTCCACCGGCCTGGGCCTCGCGATCGCCGACGCGATCGTGGCCGCGCACGACGGCTCGATCGACGTCCGGTCCGCCACCGTCGGCGAGCGGCCCGCGGGCGGGACCGGGACGACGTTCACCGTGCGCCTGCCGCGGGCGCGGCCGGCGGACGTCGTCCCGCGCTCAGCGTGACGCGCCCGACGGCGGCTGGAACCCCTCCGGGAACCCGCCGCCGCCCGGGAACCCGCCCTGCGACCCGGTCCCTTCGTCGTCGGAGCCGCCGAGCCCGCCGAGGCCGCCCGATCCCTCCTCGTCGTCCTGCACGAGCCGCTGGTCCAGGTCGGCGAGCACGACCTGGTCACCGGCCGCCAGCCCGTCGCTGATCTGCGTGCGCTCCGGCCCGACGGCACCCGTCGTGACCTCGACCGTGCGGACGGCGTCGCCGTCGAGCACCCGCACCGTCCGCGCCGAGCCGTCGGTGCTCACGGCCGACGTCGGCACGACGAGCACGTCGGCCACGGTCGCGACCTCGATCGTCGCGGAGGCGGACGCGCCCTCGGGCAGCTCCGTGCCGGTGCCGGCGTCGGACGGGTCGAGCGCGATCGTCGCCGCGTACGCGGGGGTCGACGTCTCCGAGGAGTCGAGGACGCCCACGCTGCTCACCGTGCCGGTGTGCTCGCCGCCGGTCGCCGGGACCGTCGCGGTGACGGACTGCCCGACCTCGACCGCCCCGACCTCGGCGAGGTCGAGCGTCGTGGACAGGACGTAGCCGCCGTCGCCGAGGATCGTCACGGCCGCGTCGCCGGCGCCGACGCTCGCGCCCTTCGTCGCGTCGACCTGCGCGACGGTGCCCGAGACGGGCGCCGTCAGGGTGCCCGCCGCGGCGGACGCCCGCGCGACGTCGACCTCGCTCCGGGCGACCGTCACCGCGGCGCGGTCGGCGAGGATCCGCTCGGCCGTGACCGCGCCCGACGACGTCGCCCCGGAGCCCCCGAGCCCGCCGCCGCTGCTGCCGGACGAGCCGTCCGGCGAGGCGCCGCCCGCGTCGGAGGCGCCGCTCCCGCCCGACCCGCTCCCGGAGGCGCCCGTGCCCGATCCCGCCGACCCCGACGGGGCGGAACCGCCGCCCGCGCCGCCCTGCGAGGCGTCGCCGGAGCCGGGCTCGGACGCCTCGCTCGATGGCGTGCCCCCGCCGCCGGTGCCGCCGTCGGACCCCGAGCCGGACCCGCTGCCCGGCGTGCTCCCACCGCCGGGTTCCGTGGTGTCCTGGAACGCCTGGACCGCGTCGTCGAGCGCGTCGGCCTTCGCGCCCAGCGTCGCCACGGCATCGTCCAGGTCGGCCACGAGGTCCGTGAGGGCCAGCTCGGCCCGCCCCGTCGCCTGCTGGGCGGCGTCGGTCGCGACGAGCGCGTCCTGCGCGGCGACGATCGCGTCCACGCAGGCGCCGAGGTCGTCCTCGGAGGCGGTGCCGTCCGTGGCCGTGTCGTCCGAGCCCTCGTCGGCCGGGCCGGCGTCCGCTGCGAGGACGGCCGCGCACGCGCCGTCGTCGCCCGTCGCAGCGGTCACGGCGTCGCCCGAGTCGCCGAGTGCGGTGGTGCCGTCGAGGAGCGCGTCCTCCACGGTCACGTACCCGGCGAGCAGGGCGTCCTGGGCCGCCCGCACCCTCGTCTCGGCGGCGGTGAGGGCGGCGCGCGCGTCCGTGACCGCCTGCCCGGGGGCGGTGGTGGCCTCGCTGGTGGGCTCGGTGGTGGGCTCGGTGGTGGCCTCGCTGGTCGACTCGGTGGCCGCCGGGGTGCGCGCCGACGCGCTGACGAGCCGGACGGACGCGGACCCGGACGAGGCGTCCGGCGAGGCGCCGGTCGTGACCGAGCTCGGCTGCACCTCGCCCGACCCTGCCGACGTGCCGGCCGGGGACTCCCCGGAGGTGCTCGCCGTGGTCCCGGCGGCCTGGGCCTCGAGGTCGTCGGCGAGCGTCTGCTTCGCGCCCGCCAGCGCCTCGGTGGCGTCGTCGACGGCGTCCTGCAGCTCGTCGGGGTCGAGCGTGGCGAGGGTGTCGCCCGCCTCGACCTCGTCGCCGGCCGCCACCGTGACGGACGCCACGGTGCCGGAGGTGCCGAACGTCGTGTCGGCGCGGCTCGCCGACGCGACGGTCGCGCTCACCGCCACGTGCTGGGCGACGTCGCCGGTGGTCACCGCGACCGTGCGGTAGCGGGCGTCGGCCGGGCGCAGGGCGAACGCCGTGCCGCCCGCGCCGAGGACGACCACCGCGACCCCCGCCGCGACGAGGCGGCGGCGCCGGGTGCCGCGCCTGCGGCCGGCGGCGTCACGCATCGCCGTCACCGCCCTGGCCGTCGTCCCGGCCGCCGTCCTGGCTGTCGCCCTGCGCGCCGCCCGCGCCGCCGGGGAAGGCCCCGCGGCCGCCGAACCCGGTGGAGCAGTCGTCGTCGCCGGGGGAGGAGACGGTGAGGCTCGTCGCGGTGACGGCGCCGCCGTCGTCCTCCTCGCCCTGCGCGGTGACGCACTGCCCGACGGTGACGTCGTCGGCCGACCCGTCCTGCTGCACGGTATAGGTGGTGGCGTCGTCGACGGTGACGGACTCCTCGGTCGTCTCGCCGTCCGCGGAGGTGACGCTCACCGTGACGGTGGACCCGTCGACCGCAGCGACCGAGCCGGTCGTGCGGCCGCCGAAGCCGCCCCGACCCCCGCCACCCGGGCCACCTGACGGCATGTCCGTCGGCATGTCCGTCGGCATGTCGGAGGGCCTGTCGGTGGGCATGTCGGACGGCGCGCCCTCGGGGCGCTCGCCCCCGCCGCCGGGGAACCCTCCGCCGCCGAGCCCGCCGCCGCACTCGCCGTCCACGGGATCGCTCACCGCGACGGACGACGCCGCGGAGCTCTCGTCGTCGGTGGAGCCCGAGTCGTCGTCCGCGTCGCCGCCGCCGGGCGTCCCGACCGTCGTCGCGACGACGCAGGAGCCCACGGCCACGTCGTCGAGGGTGCCGTCGACGGAGACCGTGATCGTGGTGTCGTCCGTCCAGGTGACGGCGGTCTGGGCGTCGTCGGCCTGCACCTGCGCCGTCGTGCCGTCGACGGCGGCGACCTCGCCCGAGACGCCGGGCGCGCGCCCTCCGCCCTGGGCGCCTCCGCCGTCGGGCATGCCCTGGTCCCGCGCCTGGCCGTCGGCCGCGGGCGT
>Ga0160442_100108_pt1 | contig 94453 bp, 91 predicted proteins | sample HID1971M_E1MG_FD_108252 | JGI IMG/M metagenome (GOLD analysis project Ga0160442, IMG submission 108252) | Enriched millipede-associated microbial communities from UW Madison campus, WI, USA - HID1971M_E1 MG | ecosystem: Host-associated > Arthropoda: Insects > Digestive system > Unclassified ... | reverse complement strand
TCCGCGCCCTCCAGGCCGTGCCCGACGGCCGCACCGAGACCGTCGCCACCACCACCGACCTGTCGCCCTACCCTGCCGGCCTGGTGTCGGTCGAGGACACGGTCGACGCGATCGTCGAGCGGGTGGCGCAGACCGTCGAGGTCGCGCGCGAGGTGCACGACGACGTCGACGCCGAGGACCCGACCACCGCCGACCTGCTGCACGAGATCATCACCGACCTCGAGAAGCAGGCCTGGATGATCTCGTCGGAGAACACCGAGGCCTGAGCAGCACCCTTACGACGACGGCGCGACCCCGCCCGGGGCCGCGCCGTCGTCGTCCTCGCGTGCCGGGACGTCAGGAGCAGGAAGGTACGCGACCCCGGCCTCGAGGTCGACGCCGAACGGCGCGCCCTCGGCCGGGGTCTGCACGATGTCGAGCCGCTGACGCTCCTTCTCGGCGGTGAGGTGCGCGCGGCTCGGCTGGAAGATCTCGACCAGCTCGCCGAACATCCCCGAGCCCACGCTCTCGCCGTTCTCGTCACCCTCGCGCGATGCCGGACGACGGGCGTTCGCCAGCCGTTCGACGAACAGCACGACGACCACCAGGGTCGCGATGACCCCCACCGCGCCGAGCAGCACCGGCAGCCAGCTCATGCGGCCAGCCTAGACCGTCCGTTCGGACGGCCCGGAGCTCTCAGATGACGCCGAAGGCGATCATCGCGTCGGCGACCTTGGTGAAGCCGGCCACGTTCGCGCCGACCACGTAGTCGCCCGGCGCCTCGTACTCCTCCGCCGTGGCGAGGCAGCTGTCGTGGATGCCGGTCATGATCTCGGCGAGGCGGGACTCGGTGTAGTCGAAGCTCCAGGAGTCGCGCGACGCGTTCTGCTGCATCTCCAGCGCCGACGTCGCGACGCCGCCCGCGTTCGCGGCCTTGCCCGGGCCGAAGAGCACGCCGGCGTCGCGGAGGAGGGCCACCGCCTCCGGGGTGGTCGGCATGTTGGCGCCCTCGGCAACGGCGCGCACGCCGTTCGCGACGAGCTGCTTGGCGTCGGCCTCGGAGAGCTCGTTCTGGGTGGCGCAGGGCAGCGCGACGTCGGTCGGGACGTCCCAGATGCTGCCGTCGGACACCAGGCGGGCGCCGGGGCGCCGGGCGACGTAGTCGGCCACGCGGCCGCGCTGGACCTCCTTGACCTCCTTGAGCAGGTCGAGGTCGATGCCCGCCTCGTCGACGACGTAGCCGGACGAGTCGGAGAACGTGATCACGCGGCCGCCGAGCTGCTGCGCCTTCTCCGCCGCGTAGATCGCGACGTTGCCCGAGCCGGACACCGAGACGCGGCGGCCGTCGAGGCTCTCGCCCTTCGTGCCGAGCATGCTCTGCGCGAAGAGCACCGCACCGTAGCCCGTGGCCTCGCGACGCACGAGCGAGCCGCCCCAGGTGAGGCCCTTGCCGGTGAGCACGCCGGACTCGTAGCGGTTGGTGATCCGCTTGTACTGGCCGAACAGGTAGCCGACCTCGCGGGCGCCCACGCCGATGTCACCGGCGGGGACGTCCGTGTACTCGCCGATGTGACGGTAGAGCTCGGTCATGAACGACTGGCAGAACCGCATGACCTCGCCGTCGGACCGGCCGCGCGGGTCGAAGTCGGAGCCGCCCTTGCCGCCGCCGATCGGCAGGCCGGTAAGGGCGTTCTTGAAGATCTGCTCGAAGCCGAGGAACTTCACGATCCCCAGGTACACCGAGGGGTGGAAGCGCAGGCCGCCCTTGTACGGGCCGAGGGCCGAGTTGTACTCGACGCGGAAGCCGCGGTTGATCCGCACGCGGCCCGTGTCGTCCACCCACGGCACGCGGAAGATGATCTGCCGCTCGGGCTCGCAGATGCGCTCGAGCACGGCGGCCTCGACGTACTGCGGGTTCTTGCGCAGCACCGGGCCCAGCGACTCGAAGACCTCGCGTACCGCCTGGTGGAACTCCACCTCGCCGGGGTTACGACGCAACACCTCGGCGAACACAGGCTGCAGACGGTCTTCCATGGGGGCTCCTCCCGAGTTCTGGGGAGCGCGCCCGCGGGGCCCGAAGGGCGGCACGGCACACGCACGACCATCGCAGCCTAGACGTTCCCGAGACGACGTCTCACGCCCCGAGACGACACCCGGGCGGGCCCACCGTCGAGACGCGGTGGGCGCGAGATTCGCGCCGTCCCTGGGTGGGGACAGCGCGAATCTCTCGCCCACGACGTCTCTGTGCGGACCTGTGCCGTCAGCCGAAGATGCGCGGCAGGGTGCCCTCGTGCGCCTCGCGGGCCTCGGCGAGCGGCACCGTGAAGGTCTCGCCGTCGAAGCCGCCGGCCACGGCCAGCGCCTCGCCGCCGGTGCGGCCGAGGCGCAGCACCGGCACGCCGGCGGCCTCGGCCACGGCGACGAGCTCGGGCTCGTGCTCCGGGTCGACGGCCACCACGGCGCGCGCGGTGGTCTCGCTGAACAGGGCGGCGAACGGTGTCACGCCGTCGCGCCCCGTGATGCCGTCGAGGGCGACGTCGGCGCCGACGCCGTAACGCAGCGACGCCTCGAGGAGCGCCTGGGCGAGGCCACCCTCGGACAGGTCGTGCGCGGCGGCGACGAGGCCCTGCTCGCGGGCCTCGACCAGGACCGAGGCGAGCGCCCGCTCTGCGGCGAGGTCCACGCGCGGCGGCAGGCCGCCGAGGTGACCGTGCTCGACGTCGGCCCACGCGGAGCCGTCGAGCTCGTCGGCCGTGCGGCCCAGCAGCAGGACCGACAGCCCCTCGGCACGCCAGCCCGACGGCACCGCGGTGCGCACGTCGTCGATGACGCCGAGCACGCCGACGACCGGCGTCGGGTGGATCGAGGAGTCGATCTGGCCGGGCACTCCGGTGCCGTTGTACAGCGACACGTTGCCGCCCGTGACCGGGACGCCGAGCTCCTGGCACGCGTCCGCGAGGCCCTCGATCGCCTCGACGAGCTGCCACATCGAGTCGGGGTGCTCGGGCGAGCCGAAGTTGAGGCAGTCCGTCACGGCGAGCGGCTTCGCGCCGGCCGTCGCGACGTTCCGGTACGCCTCCGCGAGCGCGAGCTGGGCGCCCGTGCGCGGGTCGAGCTTGCCGTACCGGCCGTTCGCGTCGGTCGCGAGGGCGACCCCGCGGCCGGTGGCCTCGTCGACGCGGACCACGCCGCCGTCGTCGGGCTGCGCGAGGGCGGTGTTGCCCTGCACGAAGCGGTCGTACTGGTTCGTCACCCACGCCTTCGAGGCGAGGTTCGGCGACGCGATCAGCCGCAGCGCGGTGGCGCGCAGGTCGCCGGCCGACGTCGGGCGGGCCAGGCCGGCGGCCACGGTGGTGTCGGCCTGCAGGCCGTCCTGCCACGCCGGACGGGCGTACGGGCGCTCGTAGACGGGGCCCTCGTGCGCGACGGTCCGCGGGTCGACGTCCACGATCCGCTGGCCGTGGTGGTCGATCGTCAGGCGGCCGGAGTCGTTGACCTCGCCGATGACGGCGGTCTCGACGTCCCACTTGCCGGTGATCGCGAGGAACTGCTCGAGCTTCTCGGGCGTGACCACCGCCATCATGCGCTCCTGCGACTCCGACATGAGGATCTCGCCGGCGTTCAGGGTGGGGTCGCGCAGCAGCACGTCGTCGAGCCAGACGTGCATGCCGCCGTCGCCGTTGGACGCCAGCTCGCTCGTGGCGCAGGAGATGCCCGCGGCGCCGAGGTCCTGGATGCCCTCGACCACCTGGGCGGCGTAGAGCTCGAGGCAGCACTCGATGAGCACCTTCTCCATGAAGGGGTCGCCCACCTGGACGCTCGGGCGCTTGGCCGGCACGCCGTCCTCGAAGGTCTCCGAGGCGAGGATCGACGCGCCGCCGATGCCGTCGCCGCCGGTGCGGGCGCCGAACAGGACCACCTTGTTGCCGACGCCGGACGCGTTGGCGAGGTGGATGTCCTCGTGGCGCAGCACGCCCAGGCACAGCGCGTTGACGAGCGGGTTGCCCTGGTAGGAGCCGTCGAAGACGAGCTCGCCACCGATGTTGGGAAGCCCCAGGCTGTTGCCGTAGCCACCGACGCCGGACACGACGCCGTGCACGACCCGCGCCGTGTCCGGGTGGTCGACGGCGCCGAAGCGGAGCTGGTCCATCACGGCCACGGGGCGCGCGCCCATCGAGATGATGTCGCGGACGATGCCGCCGACGCCGGTCGCGGCGCCCTGGTACGGCTCGACGAACGACGGGTGGTTGTGCGACTCGACCTTGAAGGTGACCGCCCAGCCGTCGCCGACGTCGACGACGCCCGCGTTCTCGCCGATGCCGACGAGCAGGTGCTCCTTCATCTCCTCGGTGACGCGGTCGCCGAACTTCTTCAGGTGCACCTTGGACGACTTGTACGAGCAGTGCTCGGACCACATCACCGAGTACATGGCCAGCTCGGCGGCCGTGGGGCGGCGCCCGAGCAGGTCGCGGATGCGCTGGTACTCGTCCGGCTTGAGGCCGAGCTCGGCGTACGGCTGGCCCTCGTCGGGCGTGGACGCGGCGTTCTCGACGGTGTCCAGCTGGGGGCGGGGGGCGGACACGGCTTCGGCACGGTCGGCAGCGGCGGTCATCAACTTCCCTCGGGTCGCGCGAGTACTGCAGAGCTCAGGGCTCGGACCGGGTGATCACCGCACCGCGGGGTGCCGGCATCCGGCGTCGGTCCGTGCGGGGGCGCCCTTCGGCGCGCCGCCAGTCTACCGGCGCCCGCCACCTCCCCCGACGGCGGTCCGTCGGAGGCCGTCGCGTCGGTCGTGACCGCCTGCGGCGCGCCGGGCAGGATGGGGCGATGCCGATCCTGCCGACCGAGCGCGACCCCCGCCTGATCACCGTGCGCCGGGGCGGGACGCTCACCGACGCCCACCACCGGATGCTGGCCGAGTGGGCGGTGACCTGCGCCGACCATGTGCTGCCGCTCTTCGAGCGGGAGGCGCCGGACGACACCCGCCCGCGCGACGCCCTCGAGGTCGCCCGCGGGTGGATCCGGGGCGAGGTGCCGATGCGGGAGGCGCACCGCACCGCCTTCGTCGCGAACGCCGCCGGGAAGGGCCGGCCGGACCCGGTGCGGTTCGCCGCCCTCGCGGCCGGGCAGGCGGTCGCCGTGGCCCACGTCGCCGCGCACGACCTGGGCGCCGCCGCCTACGCCGTCCGGGCCGCGAGCGCCGCCGCCCCGGAGCCCGAGCGGGAGGTCGCCCGGCTCGCGGAGCGGGACTGGCAACGCGATCGCATCCCCGCCGAGCTGCGCGACCTGGTGCTCGACGACCAGCGGGCCCGCAGCCCGATCTGCTGGGACGTCTTCGACGACTGACCGCCGGTCGCGCGCGACCCCGGCAGCCCTTCACCGTCGTGCTGCTGAGCGCGGACTCGGCGGGCCGGTTCTCCCTGCCCGTGGTGCTCCGCGCGGGGAACGCGCTCGCCGGCCGCCCGTCCGCCTGCCGACGCCGGTCGTCGACGCGTTCTCGCCGTCGCTGGACCCGGACGACGGACGCGCGTCAGGCCGTCGGCGCCTCGTCGACGCCCGGGGCGGCGTCGGCGGCCGACGGGTCGAGAGCCGTGGCCGCGGCCGCGAGGACCCCGAGGATCAGCCCGACCCGCGTGTGCGGCAGCCGCCGCCCCTGCGCGCGCCACCGCTCGCCGCGCCGGTAGGCCCACTTCTCCCCCGCCACGGCGACCGTCACCGCGAGGGCGACCGCGCCCGCCGCGGCCGCTCCCGCCACCGCCGGGTCCGGCAGCGGGTCCGCGCCGTCGAGCGCCCCCTCGGTCGCGAGCACGTTGTCGTCCCGCTCCTCCCCCGGGCCGCCATCGCCATCGCCATCGCCATCGCCATCGCCCTCGACGCTCTCGCCGCCGTCGGCGGCGCGCAGGTCGTGCAGCTCGCCGCGCACCTCTCGCATCCCGTCGACCACTGAGCGACCCTCGGCGGTGAGGGCCATCCCGAGCCCGAGCCCACCGGCCAGCACGCCCGCCTTGGCCAGGGCCCGCGCCCAGCGCGGGCCGACGACGTCGGGCACCGCGTACCAGGCGAGCGTCGTGAGTCCGGTGATCGCGACGCTCCGGGCGTCGACGCGCCTGCGCGCAGCGGGCATCTCCATGGGTTCCACCTCCGGGTCGGGGGCTCGTGCGAGCGGCGGCGCCGAGGTCCTCGGGCCACCCGTGGGACAACGGGCGGCGCCGGGGCAGAGTTCCGTGGCACCGATCCGACGGGACCCCGACCTGCACAGATGATGCTTTCTTGACCTGTGACCCCAGATCCTTGACCGACATCGCGAACAGGTGACGATTCTGCGTGAGCCGGGCCACGCGCAGCCCCGGTGGAGCCGGGGGTTTCGCCAATTACCACAAGGTGGTTTGATGCGCACGTGGAACTGCTCAGAACCTTCGCTCCCGGCGCGTTCGCGTACGGGCTGGCGTCCTGGTCGTGGCTGGGGGTCCACGGCAAGACGCCCCGCTTCACGACCGTCTTCGGCGACGTCTTCCTCGAGTCCCTGGAGGGCTGGTGGTTCCTCGACACGATCGAGGGGTCGCTCGAGCTCCGCTGGGCCTCCGCCGTCGAGATGTACACGGAGCTCGACTCGACGGACGGGCGCGCGGACCTCCTCCTGGAGGGCCTCTGCCGGGAGGTGCTCGACGCCGGCACGCACCCGCGCCCGGACGAGGTGCTCGCCTTCTCCCCGCACCCGGCGATCGGCGGCCGGCTCCACGCCGACCACGTGGCACCGCTCCGGTTCGAGCTGGCGCTGCGGCTCACCGGGGAGATGCACCACCAGCTGCGCGCCACGCTGGACCCGTCGCCGTCGCCCCTGCTGCTCGGGCACGTCGACCCTCCGGCGCCCGCGGCCCCCCTCACCTGGGACACGGCGGCACACGACCGACGACCGTGACCCACCTGTGACCTGCACGATCCGCCCAGCGGATGCACGACCGGCTGTCGTGTCGTCTCCTGGAAAGGCACGGATGAGGCGGACCGTGGGAGGTAGGCATGAGACGGGTGCTCGTCGTCGGGCTCGTCGTGGGGGTCGTGGACGGGGCGTTGCTGGGCGCGTCGGCGGCGCTCGGCTGGACATGGGTGGCGTGGGCCGCCCTCCTGGCCGGGCTCGGCGGTGCTGCCGTGGTGGCGATGACCGTGCCGCCGCCGCGCGTCGCACGACCGGCCACCGTCACGCTCGGCCTGCCGCTGCGTGACGAGCAGGCGGCCGAGGACGCGATCCCCGTCCCGGCCGCGGCCCCCGGCCAGGTCGGGCTCCCGCCGGCCGTCGTCGAGGACTACCCGCAGCCGGTGCGCGCGGGCCAGCCGACGCCCGCCGCCGCCTGACCTCCCGCCGAGATAGAGAAGGCGAACCCGCGAGATAGAGAACCCCGGACGGGGCCGCGCTGGCTGCGGCCCCGTCCGGGGTTCTCTATCTCGCGGGTTCGCCTTCTCTATCTCGGCATCAGGGGCGCTTCTGCTTCTTCAGCGCCTTCTCGCTGATCGGTGCGGTGCCGTCGGCACGCTGCCGGGCGTAGTAGGCGCGCGCCTCGTCCTGCCGCTCCGCCTCGATGCCCGACGCGATGACCGCCCGCAGGTGGTCGGGGCCGTAGCCCCACGCGTCGACGAGGTCGACGGCGTGCGGACGCAGGCGGTCGAGCAGGCGGTCGACGTACGACGTCACGGTCCGTGCGCGCTGCGCGGACAGCCGCCCGTTGATGAGGTACCAGGCGAGGTTGCGCTCGATGAGGGTGAGCCCGAAGACGTCGCGCACCCACGTCATGACCCGGCGGGTGCCCGGGTCCTCGATCTGCTCGAGCGCGTCGGTGAACGCCGACCAGCGCAGCAGGTCCGCGTGCGCCCTGGCCGCCTCGACGAGCTGCACCTGGTTCTCGTCGAAGATCCGCGCGGCCGTCACGGGGTCGGCCTTCTGCGCGGGGCGCAGCGCCATGGCGACGTCCTCGACGATCGTCGCGACACGGTCGGCGAGCAGCTCGCGCTGCGTCTCGGCGTCGCGCAGGTGCCCTGCGGCGCGGCGCGGGTCGCCGGCGTCCGCGAGAGCCTGGCCCGCGCGGCGCAGGCCGGTGCGGTGCAGCGCGGCGTCCGCGGCACGGTCGACGACGAACCTGGCGATGCCTGCGGGCGTCGACGTCGTGCCCTTGAGGGCCTTGGCGTAGTCGCCCACGAGGCGCTTGGCGACGAGCTGCAGCAACACCGTGTTGTCGCCCTCGAACGTGGCGTACACGTCCATGTCGTGGTGCAGGCTCGTGATGCGGTTCTCGGTGATGAAGCCGGCGCCGCCGCAGGCCACGCGGGCCTCCTGCAGCGTCTCGAGCACGAACGTCGTCGACGTCGCCTTGAGCGCCGCCGCCATCGTCTCGAGGTCCTCGCGGTTCTCCGGGGTGTCCTTCTCGCCGGAGAAGACGTCGTCGAACAGGTCGAGCAGGCGGTCGTGCGCGAAGTGCGTCGCGTACGTCTCGGCGATGCGCGGGAACAGGCGGCGGCGGTGCGTCGCGTAGTCCAGCAGCACCGTCTCCTCGATCGGCGACGACGACGTGAACTGCCGGCGCTCGGCGCCGTACCGCACGGCGATGGCGAGGCCCAGCTTGGACGCCGTCGACGCCGCGCCGTCCAGCGACACGCGGCCCTGCACCAGCGAGCCGAGCATGGTGAAGAAGCGGCGGCCGGGGCTGTCGATCGACGACGAGTACGTGCCGTCGGCGGCGACCGCGCCGTAGCGGGCCAGCAGGTCGGTACGCGGGATGCGCACGTGGTCGAAGGCGAGGCGCCCGTTGTCGACGCCGCGCAGACCGCCCTTGAGCCCGTCGTCGTGCCCGCTGATCCCGGGCAGGAACTCCATCGTCTCGGGGTCGCGCACCGGCACGTAGAAGCAGTGCACGCCGTGGTTGACGCCGTTCGTGACGAGCTGCGCGAAGACCGTCGCCGCCGTGGCGTGCACGGCCGCGTTGCCGAGGAACTCCTTCCACGCCGCGCGGAACGGCGTGTGGATCTCGAACTCCTCCGTCTCGGGGTCGTACGTGGCCGTGGTGGCCACCGAGGCGACGTCCGAGCCGTGCCCGATCTCCGTCATCGCGAACGCGCCGGGCACGGTCAGGTCCATGGCGCCCGGCAGCAGACGGTCCTGCTGCTCGGGGGTGCCCAGGTGCAGGATCGCCGAGCCGAAGAGACCCCACTGGACGCCCGCCTTGATCTGCAGCGACGGGTCGGCGACGGCGAGCTCCTCGAAGCCCGCCAGGTTCGCGCCCGGGGCGTCGGCCCCGCCGAGGCGCGTCGGGTACCCGAGCCACACCTGGTGCTTCTCGTCGGTGGCGAGCAGCTTCATCTGCTCGAGCACGCGCTCGCGGTGCTCCGCCATCGAGAGCGACTCGTCCTTCCAGAAGGTCGGGTCGGTCGCGCGGGCGCGGGCGTGGCGGCGCCACTCCGGCCACCGGCCGAGCAGCTGCTCGGACAGGCCGGCGACGTCGACGCGCGGGGTCGCCTTGGGGGCGGGCGCGGCCTGCGTCGTCGCGGGACGGTCGGACGTCGTGGTCATCGGTTCTCCTGCGGTTGTGCGGGGTTGGAGGTCTCGAAGGGGTGGGGGGACCCGGCGGGGTCGACGGGCGGCGCGTCGTCGTGGTGGAGGACGCCGACAGGGCCGGTCCACAGCCAGAGCGTCACCTTCTCGGTGAGCTCCTCCCGGGTGAGGCGGTCGGGGCCGCCCGGCCCCGCGCCGTGGCCGAGCCACCACTCGCCGGCGCCGCGCACGAAGCCGACGGCCCCGGCGGCCCAGGCGGCGGCGAGCGCAGGGGGCACCTGGACGGCCTTGGCGAAGGGCTCGGCCACCAGCTCGATCACGGAGTCGAGGTACGCACCGAGCGCCTCGACCTGCCCCGTCCCGGCGACGCCGGGCGCGGGCTCGTTGCCGCCGATGGCGGTCCGGGTCACGAACCAGTAGACGTTGGGCGAGTGCTCGATCATCTCGAGGTACACCCGCACCATCGCGCGCAGCGCCGCGTGCGGGGTGGGCGCTGCCTCGGCCGCCTCGCGGAGAGCGTCGTGCATCGTCGCGACGACGTGCGCGGCCACGGCGAGGCGCAGCCCCGCCTTGTCCTCGAAGTACCGGTAGACGATCGACTTGGACGTGCCCGCCTCGCCCGCGATCTCGTCCATCGAGACCCCGGGGCCAGCGCGGTGCACCGCCTTGCGCGCGGCGTTGACGAGCTGCGCCCGGCGCGCGGCACGATGGTCGTCCCATCTCGTCGAACGACCGTCGAGCTGCTGATCCGCGGCCGTCATCGGCCGCACCTTGTGACTCGTCTCACGGGACTGAGAGTATCAGGTACTGTGAGTCCTACCTGACCGACGGAGTGAAGGATCTATCGCTGTGGCTACACGCAAGCCGTCCGACGGCTCCACCCGGAGCGCTTCCCCTGCCCCTTCGCCGTCCGCCCCCGCGGGCGTGCGCGACGCTGTGATCGTGGGTGGCAACCGCATCCCGTTCTCGCGCGCGGGCAAGAAGTACGCCGACGCCTCCAACCAGGAGATGTTCACCGCCGCGCTCGAGGGGCTCGTCGCGCGCTTCGGCCTGCAGGGCGAGCGGATCGGCGAGGTCGTGGGCGGCGCGGTCCTCAAGCACTCGCGCGACTTCAACCTGATCCGCGAGTCGGTGCTCGGCTCCTCGCTGTCGCCGCAGACCCCGGCGTTCGACCTGCAGCAGGCCTGCGCGACCGGCCTCGAGGCCGCGATCACCGTGGCGAACAAGATCCGCCTCGGCCAGATCGAGTCCGGCGTCGCCGGCGGCACCGACACCATCTCCGACGCCCCCGTCGCCGTGAGCGAAGGGCTCCGCCGCGCGCTGCTCGACGCGTCCCACGCCAAGACGCTCCAGGCCCGCCTCAAGGCGTTCGCGAAGATCCGCCCGTCGGATCTCAAGCCCCTCACCCCCGCCACCGACGAGCCGCGCACCGGCCTGTCCATGGGCGAGCACCAGGCGATCACCACCGCCCGCTGGGGCATCTCTCGCGCCGCCCAGGACGAGGTCGCGCTCGCCAGCCACCAGCACCTCGCCGCCGCGTGGGACGCCGGGTTCTTCGACGACCTCGTCACGCCGTTCCGCGGGCTGACCCGCGACGACAACCTGCGCGCGGACACCTCGGTGGAGAAGCTCGCGAAGCTCAAGCCGGTCTTCGGCCGCGGCCTCGCGGAGCCCGCCGAGCCCACGATGACGGCCGGCAACTCCACCCCGCTGACCGACGGCGCCTCCACCGTGCTGCTGTCGTCGGCCGCGTGGGCCGCCGAGCGCGACCTGCCGGTGCTCGCGCGGCTCGTCGACGCCGAGACGGCTGCCGTCGACTTCGTGCACGGCCACGACGGCCTCCTCATGGCCCCCGTGCACGCGGTGCCGCGCCTGCTGGCCCGCAACGGCCTGACCCTCGACGACTTCGACTTCTTCGAGATCCACGAGGCGTTCGCGTCGACCGTCCTCACCACGCTCGCCGCCTGGGAGGACGCCGACTACTGCAAGACGGAGCTCGGGCTCGAGGCGCCGCTCGGCAGCGTCGACCGCGAGAAGCTCAACGTCAACGGGTCCTCGCTCGCCGCCGGACACCCGTTCGCCGCCACCGGCGGGCGCATCCTCGCCACGGCCGCCAAGCTCGTCGCCGCCAAGGCGGCCGAGACCGGCAGGCCGGCCCGAGCCCTGATCTCCGTCTGCGCCGCGGGCGGCCTGGGCGCCACCGCCGTCGTCGAGTCCGTCTGACCGGGGGGAGGAACGAGATGACCGACTCCTACACCAAGGCCGTCAACTCCGGCTTCACCAAGACGCTCGCGAAGAAGCTGGGCCTGCCGCGCCCGGCGATCCTGCGGCGCTTCCGCGCGGGCGACCCGCTCACCGTCGGGCCGGTGCTCGTCGTCTCCGACGACGCCTCCACCGGCGACGCCGACACGCTCGCCCAGGAGCTGCTCGGCTGGGGCCTCGACGTGCGCCGCCAGCCCACCGACGACGCCCGCTGGGGCGCCGTCCTGGTGGTGCTCACCGGGACGCAGCGCCCCTCCGACGTCTCCGCCGCCGTGCTGGCCACGGGCTCCGTCCTGCGCCGGCTCGCCACCAACGGGCGCGTCGTCACCGTCTCGCGCGCCGCCGCCGACGGCGACGCACCGGCCCTCGCCGCGGCGCGCAACGGCGTCGACGGCTTCCTGCGCTCGCTCGCCAAGGAGCTGCGCGCCGGCGCCACCGGCAACGGGATCGTGCTCACCGACGGCGCCACCGTCGACGCCACGTCCGTGCTCGCGACGCTGCGGTTCTTCCTGTCCGCCCGCTCGGCGTACGTGGACGGCCAGCTGCTGCCGGTCGGCCCGGCGGACGCCGAGGCTCCCTCCGACTGGGACCGGCCGCTGGCCGGGAAGGTCGCCGTCGTCACCGGTGCCGCCCGGGGCATCGGCGCCGCGATCGCGAAGACCCTCGCCCGCGACGGCGCCACCGTCGTGTGCGTGGACGTCCCCGCGGCCGGCGAGGGCCTGGCGCGCACGGCCAACACGGTGGGCGGCACGGCCCTGCAGCTCGACGTGACGGCCGACGACGCCGGCCGCCGCATCCTCGAGCACGCGCGCAGCCGCCACGGCGGCCTCGACGTCGTGGTGCACAACGCGGGCATCCTGCGCGACAAGCTGCTCGCCAACATGAAGCCCGCCCAGTGGGACTCCGTCATCGCCGTCAACCTCGAGGCCCAGCTGCGGATCAACGACCAGCTGCTCGGTGTCGACGGCGGCGCCGGCGTCGAGGGCCTGCGCATCGTGTCGCTCGCGTCGACCTCCGGCATCGCCGGCAACAAGGGCCAGACCAACTACGGCTTCTCCAAGGCGGGCGTCATCGGGCACACGCGGGCCACGGCCCCGCTGGCCGCCGCGCAGGGCGGCACGGCGAACGCCGTCGCGCCCGGCTTCATCGAGACCGAGATGACGGCGTCGATCCCGTTCGCCACCCGCGAGGTGGCCCGCCGGCTCAACTCGCTGCAGCAGGGCGGCAAGCCGATCGACGTCGCCGAGGCGATCGTCTTCCTCGCGTCGCCCGCGTCCGCCGGCGTCAACGGTCAGGTGCTGCGCGTGTGCGGCCAGAACCTGGTGGGGCGGTGACGGCGGCCGCGCCGGCCACCAGCGCCGGCGAACCGCTGCGCGTCGAGACCCTGCCCACCCTGCCGGGGCTCGGCGGCCTGTACGCGCGCGGGGCCGCCGCGTCCGGACGCATCGCCGCCGGACGCGCCATACCGGGGCTGCCCGTCATCGGCCAGGCACGGTCCGGCGAGGGGGACGGCGAGCCCGCCCCCCTCACCCTGCCCGACGTCGCCTACCACGTGACCGGGGTGCCGACGGCGGACCTCGGCCACCACCTGCACGACTACCAGCGACTGCTGCACGAGCCCGTCACCGACGTGCTGCCCGCCGGCTACCTGCACGTGCTCGCGTTCCCGCTGGCGACGGCGGTCATGGTGCGCGGCGACTTCCCGCTGCCGCTGCTGGGGATGGTGCACCTGGCGAACGACGTCGAGGTGCGCGGGCCCGTCGTCCTCGGCGACGTGCTCGAGGTGCGCGCCTGGGCCGAGAACCTGCGCCCGCACAAGCGCGGGGTGCAGGTGGACCTCGTCGCCGAGGTGCGCCGGCAGGCCGAGCCGGGCTCCGCGCCCGTGTGGCGGGGCGTGTCGACCTATCTCGCCAAGGGCTTCCACCTGCCGTGGACGGCGCCCGACGCGGACGACGAGCACGAGGGCGAGGGCGAGGACCGCGCGCCCACGGGCACGTGGACGCCGCCGCTGCCCACCGGCCGGTGGGCGCTCGGGCCGGGCACCGGCCGCGCGTACGGCGCCGTCTCGGGCGACCGGAACCCGATCCACCTGTCGGCGCTGTCCGCCAAGGCGTTCGGCTTCCCGCGCGCCATCGCGCACGGCATGTACACGGCGGCGCGCGCCCTGGCCGACGTCGGGCACGCGCGCGGCGACGCGTACCGCTGGACCGTCGAGTTCGCCTCGCCCGTGCTGCTGCCCGGCACGGTGGACGTCGCCGTGACGCCGGACGAGGCGGGCACCGGCTTCGCGTACGTCGGCTGGAACGGCGGACGCGGTCGTCAGCACTTCCGGGGCACGGTCACCCCGCTCTGACGCCCGCCCGAGGTGCCGAGGTAGTCCAAGAATCGCCGAGATAGTTCGAGCGGCCCGCAGATGATGCGGGCCGCTCGAACTACCTCGGCGATTTTTGGACTACCTCGGCGTGGGGTGGGGCAGGATCGGCGGATGACCACCCTCGGCTGCATCCTCGCGCCCTACGGCAACCCGCCCTCGCGGTTCGTCCCGTTCGCCCGCACCGCGGAGGCCGCCGGCCTCGACGAGGTGTGGCTGTGGGAGGACTGCTTCCTCGAGTCCGGCCCCGCCGCGGCCGCGGCGATGCTGAGCGCCACCGAACGCCTGCGCGTCGGGATCGGCGTCATGCCGCTGCCGCTGCGCAACGTGGCCCTCACCGCGATGGAGACCGCGACGCTCGACGGCATGTTCCCCGGCCGGTTCATCCCCGGCGTCGGGCACGGCGTGCAGGACTGGATGGGCCAGGTCGGCGCCCGGGTGGCCTCCCCGCTGACGCTCATGCGCGAGCAGGTCGGCGCGCTGCGCGCGCTGCTCGCCGGGGAGCGGGTCACGACGTCGGGCCGCTACGTGACGCTCGACGGCGTCGCGCTCGACTGGCCGCCCGCCGCGGCGCCGCCCGTGGTCGCGGCGGCGAAGGGCCCGAAGACGATGCGGCTGGTCGGCGAGATCGCGGACGGAGTCGTCATCGACGGTGACGCCGGCGTCCAGGGGGCGCGCGAGGCGATCGCCCTGCTCGACGAGGGGCGCGCGGCCGCCGGGCTGCCGCCCGTCGCGGAGTCCGGGCCGGGCAGCGCGCAGCCGTTCCGCGCGGTCGCGTTCGCGCAGGTCGCCACCGGCGCCGGCGCGGCCGACCGGCTGCGCCGGTCCCTCGCGCGGTGGGACGTCGACGCGTCGTCCGACGACGTCCTCGCCGATCACGCCAGCTGGGGGTCCGCGGAGGAGGTCGCCGACGGGCTGCGCCGGTTCGCCGCGCTCGGCGTCTCGACCGTCGTCGCGCAGCCGACCCTGGACGAGCCCGACCTCGACGGCTTCGCGGCGTTCCTCGGGCAGGAGGTCGCGCCGCTGCTGCGCTGACCGCGAGGGTCGGCGACGACGCTCAGCGGCGGTGCTCAGCCCGCGGTGCGGGGGATCGTCCGCGTCCAGCGGCGCTCGAAGACGACCTCGTCGCCGTCGCGCGCCACCACCTCGTTCTCGGTGCGGAACGCGTGCTCGTCACAGGTGATCTCCGACCGGGTGACGACGCTCGCGTCCCAGCCGGTGGTCATGCCGGCAGGCAGCGGGTCGCCGGCGCCGCGACGGAGCCGCACCGTCCAGTCGGAGCGGGTGCGCGCGCTCGTCGCGTCCCGGCCGATCCAGTACCGCTCGAGCGCGTCCTCGGTGAACTCCAGCCCGTCGGGGTAGGTGCGGGTGCCGCCGTAGCGCGGGTCGACCTCGAGCAGCCACCGGCCCTCGGCGACGTCGCGCACGACCCGCCGCTCCGGCCGGGCCTCGCCCCCGTCGCCGAAGACGACGCCCAGCGGCGGCGCCTGCTCCGGCTCCTCGAAGACGACCGGCGGGTGCGACGACGCACGGTCGTGCACGGGCAGCTCCAGTGCACCGTCGCCCACCGCGACGGCGAGCACGGCGTCGCCGGGCTGCGGCCAGACCCACGGCCAGTACGCCGACGACACCGCGAGGCGCAGCCGGTGGCCGGGCGCCAGCGCGTAGCCGGTGCCGGTGAGCTCGAACGTCACCTCCTCGGTGGCGCCCGGCGTCCACGGCACGGCCCGGTCGCGGCCGTGCCGGGCCGACAGGTTGAGCGCCCCGCGCGTGACGAGCGTGGACGACCCGTCGGGCCCGACGTCGCACAGCCGCGCCACCACCTGACCCTTCGCCGCCGAGCACGTCAGCCGCAGCCGCACGCGCGCCCGGCCGAGGATCTCCAGCGGGGCGGTCAGCGGGGCGGAGTCGAAGCAGACCGACCGCCCGTCCTCCTCCCGCTGGTCGGGCGGCAGGTCGGCGTCGTTGCCGAACGGGAAGAACCGTCCGGCGTCCACGCCCGTGTGCGACGGGGAGTCCACCAGCCACGACGTCGGCACGGGGTGCCCGCCCGCGAGCGCCTCGATCGTGGGGGCCGTGGTCCGCAGGCCACCCTCGGGCGGGTCGTCGGAGTCGACGGCGACGAGCGGCAGCTCGCGGGGGAAGACGTGCGGCGACGGCCACGACGGCTCGCCCACCCAGCGGCCGGGCAGCTCGTCGTAGACGGTCGCAGGCGGCACGGACTCGCTGATCCACGCACGCAGCGGCGGGTCGTCGAGGACGCCTCGGTCGGAACCCTTGAGCCAGTGGTCCCACCAGCGCAGGGTCTCCTGCAGGAAGCCGATGGCCGGGCCGGGCGGCAGGCCACGGTCCGGGTACTGGTGCGACCACGGGCCGAGGATGCCGCGGACCGGGGCGCGCAGGACGCCGTCGTCACCCGCCGCGACGAGCCGCAGCACCGTGTCGCGGTAGGGGTCGTTCCAGCCTCCGACGGCGAGGACCGCGGCCGAGATCGTCGAGTAGTCCTCGATGACGCTGCCGTGCCGCCAGTAGTCGTCGCGGGTCTGGTGGTCGAGCCAGGTGTGGACGAACGGCTCCGTGCGCTCGAGCCGCTCGAGCCACTGCGCGCGCCAGCCCTCCCCGACGTACGCCGGGTCCGGCGGCCGCGAGCAGAAGGCGAGCATCGTCGCCGCCCACGCGTGCATGTCGACGGCCAGCACGGAGCCGCCCGTGTAGTGCACGTCGTTGTCGTACCGGTCGTCCGTGGAACAGACCGTGACGATCGCCTTGAGCGGCTCGGGCGCGAGCGCCGCGATCTGCAGAGAGTTGAAGCCGCCCCACGAGATGCCGAACATCCCCACCGACCCGTCGCACCACTCCTGCTCCGCCAGCCACTCCACGACGGCCACGCCGTCCGCGAGCTCCGTGGGCGAGTACTCGTCGTCCTGGAAGCCGTCGGAGTTGCCGCTGCCGCGCACGTCGACCCGCACCGACGCGTAGCCGTGCCCGGCGTAGTACGGGTGCCGCTGCGCGTCGCGCGGGGCGGTCCAGTCGGACAGCCGGTACGGCAGGTACTCGAGGATCGCCGGGACGGGCACCGGGTCGACGGGCCGCCAGACGCGGGCCGCGAGGCGCGTGCCGTCCGCCAGGGGGATCCACAGGTCCTCGACGCGGGTCTCGTGAGGCAGGTCGGTGACGTATCGCATGGTGTCCTCCGGGAGGTCGCGCGGTCGGGCTCAGTGGACGGGGTGCATGGTGCGCTTCATCCATGGCGACAGGGCGAGCACGACGACGGCGACGATCACGGGCACGGCGCCGTTGACGGCGAAGTAGACCCCGTCGGGGATCTCGCCGTAGAAGCGGACCGTCTGCGCCTGGATGCCGTTGGCCAGCGCGATGGACAGGAACCACACCGCCATGGACTGGCTGGAGAACGCCGCCGGGGCGAGCTTCGTCGTCGCGGACAGGCCGGTGGTCTGCAGCAGCACGTCGCCCAGGCCGAGCAAGGTCAGCGAGACCAGCAGCCACCAGACGGCGATCCGCCAGTCGCCGGACTGACCACTCACGGCCGGCACCAGGACGAGGTAGGACAGGCCGCCGAGCAGCGCGCCGAAGGCGACCTTCTTGGAGGCGTGCGGTTGTCGCGGCCCGAGCCACGTCCACAGGGCCGCGACGAGCGGGGCGACGAGCACCTCGGCGGCGCCGAGGTAGGAGCTGAACCAGGCCGACGGCACGTCCCAGCCGAAGATCGTGCGCTGCACGTGGTCCTCGGCCAGCAGGATCAGCACGGAGTACGCCTGGAACAGCACGAAGTTGAACGCCACGGACGCGAGCCACAGCACGAAGAACGGGCGCAGGCGGCCGCGCTCCTCGGTCGTCACGCGCGGGCTGCGGAACATCACCGTGAAGTAGACGATCGGGGCCACCATCGCGATCACGGTGAGGGCGTCCACGACGCCGGCGACGCTGAGCCGCCCGACGAGGGCGAGCACCACGAGGACGACGACCACGGCAGCCGCCACGCCGAGCAGGAGCAGGCGGGTGCGGCGCGCCGCGTCGGGCGGCAGCGGCGCCTCCGCGGGCCGGCCGTACCCAGGGATGCGACGGCGGCCCACGACGTACTGGATCAGGCCCGCCGTCATGCCGATCGCGGCGGCGGAGAAGCCCCAGTGCCAGCCGACCTCGGCGCCCAGCCAGCCGGTGATCAGCGGGCCGACGAACGCGCCCACGTTGATGCCCATGTAGTAGAGGGCGAACCCGGCGTCGCGGCGGTCGTCGTCGGTGGAGTAGAGCTTGCCGACCAGGGTGGACACGTTCGGCTTGAGCAGCCCGGTGCCGAGGCTGATGAGCACCAGGCCGATCCACGTGGAGACCTCCGCCGGGATCGCCATCGTGTAGTGGCCGGCGGCGATGAGGATGCCGCCCCACAGCACGCTCCGGTAGGAGCCGAGGATCCGGTCCGCGACCCAGCCGCCGCCCACGGAGACGAGGTAGACCATGGTGCCGTAGCCGGCGGCGATGGACGCCGCGTTGCCCGGTTCCATCGCGAGCCCGTCGTCCGCGACCGACGCGGTGAAGTACAGGACGAGGATCGCCTGCATCCCGAGGAACGAGAACCGCTCCCAGACCTCCAGGCTGAAGAGCGTCGCGAGTCCGCGGGGGTGACCGAAGAACGCCCGGTCGTCGTGGGCGTCGGGGCCGGGGGCCGGGTCGACGGCGGGAGCGTCCTCGGTGGTCACCCGTCCAGACTCCCACCGCAGGCCGTCACCGACCTGCCGAGAGCGGCCGGTCCCCCGGTTCAGGCCAGGCGTGCCTCGAGGCCGGCGCGGACGCCGGGCCACTCGTCGTCGACGATCGAGAAGTACGCGGTGTCCCCCACCGTGCCGTCGGCGGCGACGCGGTGCTTGCGCAGCACGCCCTCGGGCTTCGCGCCGAGCCGCTGGATCGCGGCGCACGACCGGGCGTTGCGGGAGTCGGCGCGCAGCGCGACCCGGCGCATGCCCCACTCGTCGAACGCGTGCCGCAGCAGCAGGAGCTTGCACGCCGGGTTGGTCGCCCCGCCCCACCAGTCGCGGCCGTAGAAGGTGGTGCCGATCTCCACGCGGCGCGGCCCGGGGGCCAGCTCGTAGAAGCGGGTGGAACCGCGCACGGTGCCGTCGTCGCCCACGACGGCGAAGGCCATGGTGCCCGGCGTCGCGACGCCGGCGGCGATCCACGCCTCGAAGCCCGCGACCGTCGTCGGGACGGGCGATGTCATGCCGAACCACAGGTCGGCGTCGACGAGGGGCAGCAGCGCGGCGGCGTGCTGCGGGCCGAGCGGCTCCAGGCGCACGCCGTGGCCGGCGAGGACGAGGTCGTGGGTCACGCGCCCATCCTCGCCGACCGTGCGGCGGCGCCGGGACCAGGACCAGATCCCGGGCGCCAGGCCCGGTCGGCGCCGGTCGTCCGTGCGGGCCGTCAGCGACGCGGGTGGTCGTCGACCCGCACCAGGTTCCGGCCGCGCAGGGTGTAGATCCGGCCGTCCTCGTCCACGTTGAGGTGCGACCCGCTGTACCAGCCGCCCTTCGTGTCGGCGATCACGACCGTCGGCTCGAACGTCCGCGGGTCGAACCGGAACAGGGTGGTGTCCGAGACGGCGTACACGACGCCCCGGTTGGTGACCATCGCCGCGAACCCCGGGACGAGCGGCCTGTGGATCGCCGTGTGGACGACCCGCCGTCGGGCGCGGTCGACGACGACGAGCGTGCCGCCGATGGTGAGCGCGTACAGGTGACGGCCCTGGACGGCGAGGGCGGCGATGCCCTTCGGCTGCCCCGTCTCGATCCGCCAGAGCTCGGTGCCCGCGACGGGGTCCCACGCGACGACCGTGCCCCGCGGGCCCGTCTTCTGGGCGTTGTCCCCGCCGAGGTAGGCGACGCCGTCCCCGGTCGCGACCGCACGGACGAGCTGGATGTCGTCGATCGGGTTCGTCACGATGGACGACTCGCCCGAGCGAGGGTCGTAGGTCCAGACCGACCCGCCGCCCTCGGTGTCCGACTGGACGCCGACCAGGAGCAGCCGGTGGGCCTCGTCCCACGCGGTGTCGAGGGGCCGGTTCTGCGCCGAGGAGAAGTCCGCGACCTGCTTCGGGAGGTCGCCTCCACGCGGGTCGTACGACCAGATGCCCTGGGAGTTGTACTGCCCCGTGTACAGCACGCCGTCGACGACCTCCGCGTCCTTCGCCTCCCCCGGCGCGCGGAGGTTCAGCACCTCCCCCGTCCCGAGCGAGTGCCGCGCGATCACCCCGTTGCCTCCGACGTACACGTAGCCGCCGCCGGCGGCGATGCCCATGCACGTCTGCGCGGACAGCGGAGCGCCCGCCTCCACGAGGTCGGTCGTCGTCCACTCGTGGGACGCGAGGTCGATCTCGGCGACGAAGCCGTAGGCCGACACGACCTGGAGTCGTCCCTCCGCCGCGTCGACCCCCCAGATCTCCCCGAGCTCCAGGGTGCCGAGGTCGAGCTGCTCGATCGTGCCGTCCGCCCGGAGGGCGACGATGCCGGTGTCGTTGGCGAAGTAGAGGTCGTCGCCGTCGGTCGCGAAGTTCTTCGCGGTCGTCCCGATCGATGCGGTCGTCGTGTACGACGCCGGGTCGTCGAGGTCGATCAGGGCGAGCTTGGAGCCGTCGGGCGAGCCGGCCGTCGAGGCGACGAGCCGGTCGCCGACGACGGCGAGGTCGCGGATGCTCGAGTCGGCGGCCAGCTCGTCCGGGACGACCTGGCTGAAGGCTCCCGAGGCCCGGTCGTAGGCCACGAGCGACGCCCGGCTCGTCCCGCTGCCGCCGCCGAACGTGGTGCCGGCACCGAAGTAGACGGTCTCGTCGGTGGCGGCGACCGCGCGCGCGAGCGTGGACGCCGGGTCGGGGACGCCGAGGGAGACCACGTCGCCCGAGGTGGGGTCGTACTGCCAGAGCTCCGGCGGTGTCGCGCTCCCGCCGCCGACGGCGAAGACGACCCCGTCGGGCGCCACCGCCACGGCCCGCACGTCGCGGTCGCCGAGGCGACCGAGCTCCTCCGCCGGGGCGTCAGGGGTCGTCAGGTCCCAGCGGTAGAGGTTGGCCTCCGGCCCGTCGGTCTTCTTCAGCATCCCGAAGTACAGGTACCGGCCCGTCGGGTCCCCCGCCATCGCCTGGATGGCGTAGCCGGTCGGCACCGACGTCATCGCCGTGACGGTGCGCGTCGGCACGTGGAACGCGACGACCCGCGACGGCTCCACGTTGCGCGTCCCGACGTACACCGTCTCACCGACGAGCCGGGCGCTCATCAGCGCGAACTGCTCGACGGCGGGGCCGAGGTCGACGACCGTCGGCCCGGCGGGGCGCGTCGCGGAGAGCCCGAGCGCGCCCGCCGGGCTTCCCGCGACGGCCGTCGCCACCGCGGCCAGGACGCCGACGCCGCCGGCCTGGAGGACCACCCGTCGGGAGGGCGTGGGGTGCGTGGTCATCTGAACTCCTTCGTTCGTCAGCGGATGGTGGTGCTTCCCCGGGCGGCGGGCCCGAGGGTCAGGCCGTGATCGCCATCTGGTCGGCCTGGATCTCGTGCACGAGCGGACGTCCGTGCACGAGGTGGTGCAGCTCCTCGAGGACGACGGCCGCGAGCCGCCCGAGCTCGACGCCGAGCGACCCGGCGACGTGCGGCGTCAGCAGGGCGTGGTCATGGGCGTACAGGGGATGGTCGTGGTCGAGCACCCACGGGGTGGTGACGTCGAGGATCGCGAACAGGTCCCCGGCCACCACCCGCGCCGTCAGCGCGTCCTGGTCCACGATCTCGCCGCGCGCCGTGTTCACGAGGGTGGAGCCGGCACGCATCAGGCCGATGCCGCGCGCGTCCAGCAGGTGCCGCGTCGAGGGCAGGGACGGGGCGTGCACCGAGACGACGTCTGACGTGGACAGCAGCTCGTCGAGCCCGAGCCGGGCCACGCCGAGCGCGGCTGCGTCCGCGCCCGTCAGGTAGGGGTCGTAGGCGACGACCTCGAGCTCGTAGGGGCGCAGCAGCTCGATGACCTTGCGCCCGATCTTCGAGGCTCCCACGATGCCGATGCGCTGGCCGAAGTTCCCGAGGCCCGGGAAGGCCCGTTCGGCGTCGAAGTCCTGCCTGGACCGCTGGTAGCGGGCCGCGATCGGCAGCACCTTCTTGTTGGCGAGGACGATCATCGCGACCGTGTACTCGGCGACCGGCACGGCGTTGGCCTCGGCGGCGGAGCTGACCCGGACACCCCGGCGCAGCACCTCGTCCGCGACATAGGGCTTCACGGTGCCGGCGGCGTGCAGCACGGCCCGCAGCCGGGGCGCGGCGTCGAGCACGGCCGCGTCGACGAACGGCGCGCCCCAGCCCGTCACGAGGACGTCCGCGCCGGCCAGCACGCGCCGCGCGCCCGCGGACTCGAGCTCGGTGACGAACCCGAGGACGTCGGCCACCTCCTCGAACGCCGCCGTCAGGGCCGGGGGGAAGACCCGCGCCCGCGTCTCCTCGGACATCGCGAACACGACCGTGACCCGCGCGCTCACTTGACGCTCCCCGCCGCGAGGCCGGCCCGCCAGAAGCGCTGCAGCAGCACGAACGCGACGACCAGGGGCACGACCGACAGGAACGACCCCGCGATCACGAGCGGCGAGTACTCCGGGTTCTGCTGCACCTGGCTCTGCCAGAGGAAGATCCCGACGCTCGTCGGGAAGAGGCTGCGGTCCTGCAGCATGATCAGCGGCAGCATGAAGTTGTTCCAGATCGCGACGAACTGGAACAGCGCGATCGTCACGAAGCCGGGCACGAGCATCGGCAGGCCGATGCTCAGGAAGCTGCGCACGGGCCCGGCGCCGTCGACCCTGCCTGCCTCGAGCACGGCGTCCGGCAGGTACCCGGAGGTGAACACACGGGCCAGGTACACGCTGAAGGGGTTGCAGAAGGCCGGGATCAGCACCGCCCACATCGTGTTCGTCAGGCCGACGGACGCGGCGAGCAGGTAGAGCGGGATCACGGTGGCGGTGTTCGGGACGAGCACCCCGACCAGCACCGTGCCGTAGAGGAAGCCCTTGCCGCGGAACGCGAGCTTGTCGAAGGCGTACCCCGCCATGAGGGAGACGAACGCGGCCACCAGGGCGCCGGCGCCCGCGTACAGGATGCTGTTGCCGAGCCAGCGGAGGAAGATCCCGCCGTCCTCGGCGAGGAGCCGCTGGAGGTTCGCGACGAACGACCCGCCGGGGGTGAAGGCGTCCGCGCCGTAGAGCGTCGACGCGTCCTTGGTGGTGGCGAAGACGAGCCACAGCAGCGGCAGCACCATGTACGCCGCGCCCACGACCAGGATCCCGTTCGTCCCGAGCGCCGCCCCGACGCGGCGCCGGGGGCGCCGGGCCTGGTGGCGGCGGCCAGCGGGGCGGGACGCCCGTGCGGCGGAGGCGTCGGTGTGGCTGCGCGGCGTCGCCGCGACGGTCGCACTCATCGCGAGCTTCCCTTCGAGGTGAGGTGGCTGACCACCCAGGACAGTGCGCCCGCGAGGAGCGCGAGGATGATCGACGCGGCCGCTGCCTGGGGAAGGTTGTTGCGGTTGAACGCCGCGTCGTAGGCCCACATGTTCGGGACCCAGGTGCTGGTGACCGCGGTCGTCGCGGTGGAGAGGATCTTGGGCTCGGTGAAGAGCTGCAGGGACCCGATGATCGTGAACAGCAGCGCGACCCCGAGCGCGGGCCCGATGAGGGGCGCCTTGATCGCGAGAGCGGCGCGGATCTCACCGGCCCCGTCGACACGCGCCGCCTCGAGCACCTCGCGCGGCACGGCCTGCAGGGCGGTGAACAGGATGATGACGTTGTAGCCCGCCCACTCCCACACGGCGACGTTCACCATCGACGGCAGCACCAGGTGCACCGACAGGAAGTCGACCTGGATCCCTCCGGACGCGAGCGCGGAGACGATCGGGCTCACGCCGGGCGTGTAGAGGTAGGCCCAGATCAGGGCCGCGATGACGCCCGGGACGGCGTGCGGCAGGAACAGCAGGACCTGGAACAGCCGTCGCGCCTTCGCCACGGTCGCGTCCAGCAGGAGCGCGAGCGCGAGGGCCACGCAGAGGAGCGTCGGGACGTAGAGCACGCAGTACAGCGCGAGCCGCCCGAAGCCCGCGAGGAACGTCTCGCTCGCGAGGACGTCGGCGTAGTTGCCGAGCCCGACGAAGACCTTCTCGGCGCCGCCGAACCCGAGCCCGCTGCGGCGCTCGGCGAACAGGCTGAGCCCGATCGCGTAGACCACCGGGCCGATCATCGCCACGATGAAGAGCAGGAAGAACGGGGTCAGGAAGATGGCGGCGGTGCGGCCCCCGGTGCCCCGGATCGGCCGCCGTCGCAGGCGTTGCGGCGAGTCGTCGACACGCACGGTCATGGTGAAGCCTTTCGATGCGTGGCGTCGGCGGGGCACCCCGCCGACGCCGTGGGTCCTACTCGCTGACGTCGAGGCCGAGCTGCTCGAGCCCGTCCACGGTCGCGGCCTGCGTCGCCTCGAGGGCGGCCCCGAGCGTCGGCGCACCGGACACCGCGTCGACCATCGCCGTGTTCGAGATGTCGTAGTCCGGGCCCCAGGCCCAGCCGGGGGCGACGTGCGCGGACGCCTCGTCGAAGACCTGGTAGATGTCGTTCGCGTAGTAGTCGGTGGGAGCGACCTTCTCCGCGACCTCGTTCAGGCCCGGGTAGGCGAGATACGCGGTGCCGACGTCCCCGCGCGCCTCGACGGCGGCCGGGTCGGTGGTGAGGAACTCCAGGAACTTCGCGGCCGCCGCCTGGTTCTCGGAGCTCTTCGTCACGGCGAAGCTCGTGCCGCCGCTCAGCGCGCCGGACGGCTCGCCGTCCCAGGACGGCGGCACGGCCGCGACCCACTTGCCCTGCTGCCCGGCGGCCTCGGTCCGGGTCATCAGGCCCGAGGCGCTCCACGAGCCGCCGACCCACCCGTTCACGACGCCGTTGTTGAGGTCGGCGTTCCACTCGTCGCTGAAGCCGACCTGCTCCTTGACGAGGTCCTCGTCGACGAGCCGCTGCCAGTAGTCGGCGACCTTCGTGCTGGCGTCGTCGTCGATCGAGACCTTCCAGCGGTCGCCTTCCACGCCGAACCAGCTCGCGCCCGCCTGCCACGCCAGCGGCGCGAGCGGGGGCTCGTTCGTGAAGAAGCTCGTGAGATAGGCGTCGGGGTCGGCCTTGCGCACCGCCCGGGCCGCGGCCTCGAACTCGTCCCAGGTCGTCGGGACCTCCACGCCCGCGGCGTCCAGGACGTCCTGCCGGTACCACATGACCAGGGGCGGCGCGTCATAGGGCAGGCCGTACGTCTGGTCGGCGAAGGTGACGAGGCCGCGCACCTGGTCGGAGTACTCACCGAGGGTCTCGGCGGGGACCAGGTCGTCCAGCGGCACGACCTGGCCGGAGGCGGCGAAGCCGGGGAGCCGGTAGTACTCGATGCCGACGACGTCCGGGCCGGTGCCCGAGTCGATCGCCGCGGACAGCTTCGTGTACCCGCCGTTGGCGCCGTTCGGGATCTCCTCGAAGTCGACCGTGACGGCGTCCTGGCTCTCGTTGAAGGCGGCCGCGACGTCGGCCATGCCGCTCAGGGACGACCAGAACGTGATCTCACCGGTGGGCTCCTCGGAGGCCGCGGGCGTGGCCGCGGAGCCGGACGTGCAGCCGGCAAGCAGGGCGCCGGCGGCCAGGAAGGCGGCCGCGGTGAGCGGAGCGCGACGCAGGCTCATGGGATTCTCCTTTGAATGTGAAGCGTGCAGTCGCCACTGAACCCGAGCAGGGCTCCGCATCACAAGCAGAAGGAGACATTCGAACATTACCGCACATCTATGAGGCGATACGAGTGGACTCCCGCTCGACGAGGGTCGGCAGCAGCATCATCCGCACGACCGCACGGCTGGCCCGCTCCGCCTGGCGGAGGTGGTCGACGCACAGGCGCAGCGCGGCGTACCCGAGGTCGTGCTTCGGCGGGGCCACCGCGGTGAGCGGCACGGCCGCGAGGGCGGAGAACTCGTCGTCGTAGGCGACGAGCGCGAAGTCCTCCGGGATCCGGATCCCGCGCTCCGCCGCGAGGTCCGCGAACGCCATCGAGTCCACGTCGCCCAGCACCAGCGCCCCGGTCACCTCCCGCTCCACGCAGACGTCGAGGAACCGCTCGATCTCCTCGATCGTCACGTCCTCGCCGACCCCCGGCGCGGGCAGCACCCGCTGGAGCGCGTGCTCCTGCAGGCCCAGGCGCGCCATCGTGCTCTCGTACCCCTCGCCGAGGGGCTCGGTGGTCGGCGTCTCGCGCGCGGCGAGGGCGATGCGACGGTGCCCCAGCTCGGCGAGGTGGCGGACCGCGAGCTCGGCGCCGTAGGCGTGGTCGCTGCGCACCCACTCGAGCCGTCCCGCGCCACGCTCGTCGATGGCACGCTCGACGACCACGACCGGGATCGTCGCCCCGGTCAGCAGAGTGTGCAGGCCCGAGCCCTCCACGAGGCTGCCCCGCGGCGTGATCATCAGCGCGTCGACCCCGCCGGCGATCATGCGCTCGGCCTGGCGCAGCTCCTCGCGCTCGGAGTAGTTCGTCGTGCCGAGGACGAGCCGGCAGTTGAGCTCCCGGGCCGCGTCGCTCGCCCCCCGGATCACCTGCGGGTAGTAGTAGCTCGCCGAGGGCGCGATCATGCCGATCGTGGCGACCGGGCGCTCCTGCCGACGTCCGGCCCGGTCGGTCGCCCGCTCCTGCTGCCGGGCCACGGCGCTCGACACCGCCCCGCCGTGCACGCGCACGAGCAGGCCGCGGGACTCCAGCTCGGCAAGGTCGCGCCGCAGGGTCATCTCGGACACGTGCAGCCGCGGGGACAGAGCGGCGATCCGGAGCGAGCCCCGCAGCTCGAGCTCCCGCAGGATGGCGTCGTGCCGGGCGGCAGCGACCATGGCGACCTCCGCGTGTGTGACTCTGTGCGTTCTCAAAACCTCACACAGTCAACCACACGCCGACCTCCACCCTGCGGTCACGCTCCGCCGGACGGCGCGAACAGGCGGGCCAACGAGACGTAGGCGGCGCCCGTCGCGAGGGCGAGCGGGTCCGCGGGCTCGAGGGTCACCTGGGGCGCCGGGGCGTTGTGGTGCGCGTACTCACGCTCGACGGCGGCGGCGAGGCCGTCGGTGAGCTGCGGCACGTCCATGTCCGGGGTCACGGCCAGCACGACACGTTCCGGGCCGAGCACCTTCGCGGCGTTCGCGACACCGAGCGCCAGGTGGTCCACGGCGTCCGCCACGATCGCGGCGGCGCCCTCCGAGGTGAGGTCGCCTGGCAGCCCCTGCCGCTCCAGCTCCTGCTCGATGCCCCAGCGGCTGGCGCGGGTCTCCAGGCAGTCGACGGCACCGCAGTGGCAGCGACGCTGCGGGCCGCCGCCGGGAAGACGGCTGTGCGCGAGCCCCCCGACCGTGCCGTCGAACCCGCGATGGATGGCCCCCTGCACGACGACCGACGCCCCGAGGCTGACCCCGACGTTCACGACGAGGAGGTCCCGGCCGTTGCGCGAGCGGTCGAAGAGCAGCAGCCGCTGCGCCAGGCAGTTCACGTAGCTGTCGAGGGTGGTCGGCACGCCGAGCTCGCGGTCGAGCCCGGCGCGGAGCGGGACGTCCTCCCAGCCGAGGGACCCGCTGTGCCGCACGCGACCCCGGGCATGGTCGACCACCCCGGACACGGCCACCCCGACGCCGAAGAGCGTCGAGGACCGGCCGTCAGACGCCGCCGAGACGGCCCGCGCCACGGCGCCGACGACGTCGGACGGGTCGGTCGACCCGAGCCGCGCGCTGTGCGACGCCACGACCTCGCCGCGCAGGTTCACCAGGACGACGTCGACGTGGTCGGCGGCGACCCGGGCGCCGGCGACGACGAAGGCGTCGTCCCCGAGCTCGAGCAGTCGCGCGGGACGCCCCCGCGCGCCCTGGACCACCTCGCTCTCGACCAGCATCCCCCGCTCGATCATCCGGCCGACGATCCCCGTGACCGTCGCCGGGCTGAGACCGGTCAGGGCCGCGATCGCGCCCCGGGCCACGGGCGCCTGGTCACGGACGACGTCGAGGACCAGCGCCTCGTTGATCTGCCTGATGAGCTCCTTGCTCCCGGCTCTCGCGACGACCACCGGCACGACTCCTCACGCTCGAGTTCTCGACCACGACGACCCTGTCGGGGGCGGTGCGGTCACCGACGGCACAAAACCTACCATCTTTATTTCAGTCATTGACAGAATGAAATTCCCGCGCCTAGGGTCCCCGGCTATGGATCGTTCCGACATCGACGTCGACCCCGACGCGCCGCCCGCGACGGCCCCGCGCCCCCGGCTGGTGGTGTGCGTCGCCGAGCCCGAGGCGAGCGCCTTCTTCCCCGCCGAGACCCGGGCAGACCTCGCGACGCTCGGCGCCGTGACCTGGTGCCGGCCCGACGACGTCCGCGACGCCGCGGACTTCGCACGGACCCTGTCGCAGGCCCAGGTGCTGGTCACCGCCTGGGGCTTCCCCCGCCTCGACGCCGCGCGGCTCGCGTCCGCCCCGGACCTCGAGCTCGTCGTGCACGCCGCCTCGTCCCTGCGCGCGGTGACCAGCGACGACTTCTGGGCGGCCGGGATCCCGATCTCGCAGGCCGGCGCGGCGATGGCCCCCGCGGTCGCCGAGCTCGCGCTGACCTGCACCCTGAGCCTGCTGCGTCGCACCCACCGCCTCGACCACGCTCTGCGCAGCGGCGTCGGCTGGGACGAGGCCCGCGCGGTGCCCCGCGCCCGCGAGATCGCCGGCGCCCGCATCGGCGTCGTGGGGGCGTCGCGCACCGGCCGCCGGTACGTCGAGGCATGCCGCGCGCTCGGCGCCGACGTCCGCGTCCACGACCCCTACCTGGCCCCCGACGACGAGCTGCTCCCGGTCGCCACCGACCTGGACGCGCTGCTCGCGGGGAGCGACGTCGTCGCGGTGCACGCCCCGGCGACCCCGGAGACCGCCGGCCTCCTCGACGCCGCGCGCCTCGCGACGATCCCCGACGGCGCGGCCGTCGTGAACACGGCACGGTCCTCGATCGTCGACATGGACGCGCTGTACGACGCGGTGAGCTCGGGCCGGCTCGACGCGGCCCTCGACGTGTTCGACGACGAGCCCCTGCCCGCCGGCGACCGGTGGCGCCGCCTGCCCAACGTGCTCCTCACCCCGCACGTCGCCGGCGCGACCGTGGAGTCGCGGCGGCGGGCCGGCCGGATCGTCGTCGACGAGGTCCGGCGCCACCTCGCCGGGCTCACGCTCGAGCACGCGGTGACCCGCTCGCAGACGGAGCGCATGGGATGACCCCCCGCAACGTGCTGCTCCTGCACTGCCACGACCTCGGCCGGTTCCTCGGCACCTACGGTGTGACGACCGTGCGCACCCCGCACCTGGACCGCTTCGCCGACGGCGCCGTCGTCTTCGAGCAGGCCTTCGCGACGTCGCCCACCTGCAGCCCCTCCCGCGCGTCCCTCTTCACCGGCGCCTACCCGCAGCGCACCGGCGTGCTCGGGCTGACCCACCAGCCCTTCGGCTGGGACCTGCACGACCCGTCGACGCACGTGGCGCACCGGCTGCGCCGGCACGGCTACCGCACCGAGCTCGTGGGCGTGCACCACGAGTCCCTCGTGCTGCCCGACGACCAGGTCGCGGCCCGGCTCGGGTTCGACCGGGTCCGGACCGGCGGATCCCGGGACACCGTGGTGGCGCGCGCGGTGGAGGCGCTCGTCGACGCCGCCGCCGACGGCCGCCCGTTCTACCTGCAGGCCGGGTTCCACGAGCCGCACCGCACCCCCACCGACCGCGACCGCCCGGGCGTCATGGGCTTCCTCGGAGACGGGTTCGGGCCGGACCCCCGCCGCGGCCACACCGTGCCGCCGTACCTGCACGACGACGCCGGCGCCCGCGAGGAGATCGCGGAGCTCCAGGGGGCAGTGGGTCACATGGACGCAGGGGTCGGCGCGATCCTCGCCCGCCTCGACGACCTGGGGCTCGCCGAGAGCACCGTCGTCGTCTTCACGACCGACCACGGCCTGGCGCTCCCGGGCGCCAAGTGCACCCTGTACGACGCGGGCCTCGGAGTGGCCCTCATCGCACGGGTCCCCGGGCGCCCGGACTGGGTGGGCCGGCGGGTGGCCGGCGCGGTGAGCCACGTCGACGTGCTGCCGACGCTCTTCGACGTGCTGGGCCTGCCGCCGGCGGCCGGCGCGCCCGGGGCCAGCCTGGCCCCGGTCGTTGAGCGGGGCGCCCCCGCCCGCCGGTTCACCTTCGGCCAGCAGAGCCACCACGTCTACTACGACCCGAAGCGCTCGGTCCGCTCGGCGACGCACAAGCTGGTCGTGAACTTCGACAACGCCCCCCGCGCGATGGACCCGACCCAGTCGTGGGTCCACCGCAGCCGGCCCGCGGACCTCCGGATCCCGACGATCGCGACGAGCCGGGCGGTCGAGCTCTACGACCTCGTCGGCGACCCGCACGAGCTGCACGACCTCGCCCCCGGCCTCGCCGACGCCGGCGACCCGTCGCTCGGCGCGACCTTCGTCGAGCTCAGCCGGGCGCTGCTCGGCTGGATGCAGGAGACCGGCGACCCGCTGCTGACCCGCGAACCGGGCTCGGCGCGGCACCGGCTCGCCCTGGACATCCTCCGGACCGCCGAGCGGGCCCACGGCCCGGTCCCCGCGCGGCCAGCCGCCCGATGAGCCACCCGACAGCCCGGGACGCGCCACCCGACGCGCGTCCACCCGCCCCCGCACACGACAGGAAGTGAACCCGATGACTGCACCGAGGACGCGGCACGCCATCGTCGCCGCCACCGCCTCCGCGCTCGCCCTCGCCGCGTGCAGCGGCGGAGGCACCGGCGACGACGGCCAGGAGGTCACCCTCTGGATGTACCCCGTGATCGCCGACCAGGCCGCGAGCCAGGAGTTCTGGGCGACGGCCGAGGCCGACTTCGAGAAGGCGCACCCCGACGTCGACCTCCAGATCGAGCTCCAGACCTTCGACAAGCGCGACGCCCAGGTCTCCGCGGCCCTGGCGGCCGGGTCCGGGCCGGACCTCGTCCTCATCACGCCCGACCAGGCGGCCACCTACCAGGCGATCGGCGGCCTGCTCCCGGTGGACGAGGCCGTGACCGACAGCCGCGACGCCTTCTACCCGGCGGCGCTGGACTCCGCCACGATCGGCGACGAGCTCTACGGCGTGCCGATCTTCCAGAACGTCTTCACGACCGCCTACAACACGGCGGTCTTCGAGGACGCCGGCCTGGAGCCGCCCCGGACCTGGGACGACCTCCGCGCCGCGGCGCCCGTGCTCGCGAAGAAGGGGATCGCGGTCATGGACTACGCCGGCAGCCCCGAGCAGACGCTCAACCTGTCCTTCTACCCGTTCCTGTGGCAGGCGGGCGGTCACGTGTTCACCGACGACGGCGCCGACGTCGCCTTCGACTCCCCCGAGGGCGTCGAGGCCCTGCAGCTCCTGGTCGACCTCCAGCGGGAGGGCGCGCTCACCCCGGACGCCGCCACCGACGGCCCCGCGGTCGAGGGTGCGCCGATCGCCCGCGGCGAGGCCGCGATGCGTGCGACGACGTCGTTGACCGAGTACGGCCAGCTGCAGGCCGCCGTGGGCGACGACTCCGCCGCCCTGGGGCTGCCGCTGACGGACGCCGAGCAGGTGACCTACGGCAACGCCGGCCTGCTCGCCCTCACGTCGATCAACGACGAGTCGAACCGGCAGGCCGCCTACGACGTGCTGGGGTTCATGAGCACCCCCGACTTCCAGGCGTCGCTCAACGCGGCGGCCGGCAACCTGCCGACCCGCACCGACGTCGCCGTCGACGAGAGCGATCCCGCGGTGGCGTCGATGGCCGAGGCCCTCGATCTCGCGTACCCCGGCGAGCCCTCGCCCGCCTCGCGCCAGGTGATGGCCGCGCTCGCCCCGACGATCCAGGCCGCCCTGCGGGGCGACATGAGCGCCGAGGAGGCGCTGGCCGCCGCGGCGGAGGAGTCGCGGCAGATCCTCGCCAACACCCAGCCCTGACCGCCGCGCGCCCGGGTCCCGCCCGGGCGCGCGCACCCTGAGGAGCCGGTGATGTCCACCACCGCCACGTCCCCCGCACCCACGTCCCCCACCTCCGCGCCCCGCGGGCGCACCCCGCGCTCCGACGCCCGACGCCGGGCCCGACGGCGCGAGGCGGTGGCGGGCCTGCTGTTCGTGCTGCCCACCCTCGCCATCTTCGTCGCCTTCAAGTTCGTCCCGATCGCCGGCGCGGGGGCGATGAGCCTGACGCGCTACCGGCTGAGCGGCGACGTGTCGTTCGTCGGCGCGGACAACTACACCCGCCTGCTCGCGGACGACGCCTTCTGGGCGAGCCTCCAGGTGACGCTGCTGTACGTCGTCCTCTTCGTCCCGCTGATCCTCGCGGTGTCGCTCGCGGCCGCCGCGCTGCTGGACGCGCAGGTGCGCCTGTCGGGCACGTTCCGGTCGCTGCTGTTCGTGCCGTACCTCAGCTCGTTCGTGATGGCCGGGATCATCTGGTCCTGGATCTTCGCGACCGACGGCCCCCTCAACGCGGCGTTCGACGCCGTCGGCGCCGGCCCGGTCCCCTTCCTGTCCGGGTCCCAGCTGCTCGTGCTCGCCTCGCTCGCCGTCGTGTCCGTCTGGAAGGGGTTCGGCTACTCCATGCTGATCTTCCTCGCCGGGCTGAAGGCGCAGCCGGCGGACGTCCACGAGGCGGCCCGGATCGACGGGGCCGGGGCGTGGCAGCGGTTCTGGCGCATCACCTTCCCGATGCTGCGTCCGGTCACGTTCTTCATCCTCGTCATCGAGACGATCGTGGGCTTCCAGGTCTTCGACACGATCTACGTCATGACCGGCGGCGGCCCCAACCGCGTGAGCCACAGCCTCATCTACATGCTCTACGACCAGGGCTTCAAGTTCTTCGACTACGGCTACGCCGCGGCCGTCGGCATCGCCCTGTTCGTCATCGTGCTCCTGCTGTCCCTCGTGCAGCGACGTCTCGTCGAAGGGAAGGAACCGGCATGACCGGCCCGGTGATCGCCCCCGCCTCCACCACCCCGCCGCCGGCCGGGCCGGGCCCCGCCCGGCCGCGCGCCGGCGTGGACGTCCTCGACGGCCCGGCCCGGCGTCGGGGCGTGCGCACCGGCCGCGGGCTGCGCACCGCCCTGGTGACCCTGCTGTCGCTGTTCACGGTCGCGCCGCTGCTCATGGTCGTGATGCTGGCCCTGTCGCCCGCGGACGCACCGACGATCCCGTACGCGCTCCCCGACTCGCTGACGCTGGACAACGTCGCCACGGTCTTCCAGGTCGGCGCGTTCCCCCGGTGGTTCGCGAACTCCTTCGTCTACGCGACCGTCTCGGTGGTCGTCGTGCTCCTCACGGCCGCGATGGCCGCCTACGCGCTGGCCCGGAAGCGGTTCCCCGGGCGCAACCTCCTGCTCTGGTCCATCGTCGCCACCCTCATGGTGCCGATGCAGGCCACGCTGATCCCCACGTTCATCCTCGTCGCCAGGGTGGACGGCGTGAACACCCTGTGGGGCCTCATCCTCCCGACGCTGGCCAACGCCCAGGCGGTGTTCCTGATCCGGCAGTTCATCCGGGACCTGCCCGACGACGTGTTCGAGGCCGCCCGTCTCGACGGTGCCGGCGAGTGGCGCACCTTCGTCTCGATCGTGCTCCCCCTGATCCGGCCGATCCTGGCGACGCTCGCGATCTTCGTGTTCCTGTGGCACTGGAACGACCTGCTCTGGCCGCTGGTGGTCGGCCAGTCCGACGAGGCCCGCACGCTCACCGTCGGGCTCGCGACCCTCAACACGGAGACGGCCTCCACCGCCAACGTCATGGCGGCGGCGCTCATCAGCTTCGTCCCGTGCCTGCTGATCTTCGTCCTGCTGCAACGCCAGATCGTCGCCGGCATCCTCTCCGGCGCCGTGAAGGGCTGATCCGACCACCGGAGGTCCCCGCATGTCCGAGAACGTGACCGCGCCCGGCACCGAGCCCCTGCGGTTCGGGCTGGTGGGCGTCGACTCGCCGCACGCCCCGTCGTTCGCCCGTCTCCTGGGCGACGGCCGCACGGGCGCGGTGCGCGGCGCGCGGGTGGCCCTGGCGTGGCGCGGGGTGGCCGCGCCGGACTTCCCCCTCTCCCGCGACCGCATCGACGACCTGGCGGCCGACGTGTCAGCACTGGGCGTCGCGTGGTGCGCGAGCCCCGAGGAGGTGGCCGAGCGCTGCGACGCCGTGCTCGTCGTCGCCTCGGACGCGCGGACGCACCCCGATAGCTTCCACCGGGTGGTGGACAGCGGCAGGCCCGTCTACGTCGATACCCGGTTCGCCCTGTCGAGCGCCGACGCCCGCGCCATGCTGGACGCCGCCCGGCGGACGGGGGCGCTCCCGCTCGCCGGCTCGCCGAAGCGGTTCACCCCCGAGTTCCGCGCCGCGACCGCCCCGGGCGGCCCCGCCGAGCGGATCGACCTGGTCGGCCCGCTGCCGACCCAGCCGGGGCACCCGGTGCTCGACTGGTACGGGGTGCACCTCGTCGACCTGGCGGTCGCCGCGATGGGGCCCGGGGTCGTCAGGGTCGACGCCCGGCCCGACCACCCCGTGATCCTGACCTGGGACGACGGGCGGGAGGCGACCCTGACCGGCGACGCACGGTGGTCGCCGACGACCCGGGGCTCCGTCCGCACGTCCGACGGGTCGCGTCGGGACCTCGCGATCCACGCCGGCGAGCCGATGCTCGTCGGCCTCCTCGAGGCCCTCGTCACGGCGTGCCGCACCGGCGTCCCGACCGTGCCGCTCGACGAGGTGCTCACGGTGGTGGCCGTGGTCGAGGCGGCCCGCGCGAGCCGCCTCTGCGGGGAGGCCGTGCAGGTCGAGCCGCAGCCTCACCAGCCCCGTTCCTGACCGACGACGAGCCTGACGACGACGAGCCTGACCACGACGAGCCTGACCACGACGGGGTGGACCATGACCGACCGCACCCCGGCACGGCCCCGTGGAACCGCTGGCCGACATCGACGGGCTGAACCCGTACACGATGGCGGCCGCCCCGGACGGCACGATCTACTTCGCCGGCCGCGAGGCGGGCCCTCAGCTCCACGAGTACGACCCGAGCACCGGGTCGGCGCGGGCGGTCGTGACGCCCGCGCCGGACGCGCAGTGGGGGCGGTGCCTGGTCGCCACGCGGACCACGGTGTACCTCAGGCTCCGCGGCACCGTCCCCGCGACCGGTGCCGCACGCGGCGGCGCACCCCGAGCTCGTGCCCGGCCGGGGCTCGCTGACCGTCCGTGACGGCGAGGTCTACGGTGTCTCCGGCGCGGCGTTCTTCCACGTGGACCGGCGCACGTCCGAGCCCCAGGTCCTCGTGGGCGACCTGGACGCCGAGTGGTACGGCGTCCCGCGCGTCGCTGTCGACGCCGGGGCCGGTTCTACGGCGTCCGCGGCCGACACCTCGTCCGTATCGAGGTCGCCGGCTGACCTCGGTCGTCGGCGGCGGTGGGTAGCGTGCGGAGCATGGACGCCCTGCACGAGCTGACCGCCGCCCGGCTCCGTGACCTGCTGCGCGCGGGCGAGCTCACACCCACCGAGGTGGCCGACCACTTCCTGGCCCGGATCGAGCGCGCCAACCCCGCCCTGGGGGCCTTCGTCAGCGTCACCCCCGAGGCAGCGCGCGAGCGGGCGGCGCGCCTCGAGAGCGGCGGCGCGGACGGCCGGGGCGTGCTGTGGGGGCTGCCCGGAGGGGACAAGGACCTGTGGCTGCGGGCGGGCGTCCCGACCGGCCTCGGCTCCCGTGCGTTCGCCGGGGACGACGCGATCGTGCCGCCTGCGAGCGACGAGATCGTCGACGTCCTCGACGCGGCGGGCATGGTGAGCCTCGGTCGCACGACGGCCCCCGAGCTCGGCTTCCCCGCCTACACGGAGCCGCTGGCCGGGCCGGTGGCGCGCAACCCGTGGGACCCGTCGCTCGGTGCCGGCGGGTCGAGCGGTGGCGCCGCCGTCGCGGTCGCGGCGGGCCTGCTGCCGTGCGCGCCCGGGTCGGACGGCGGCGGCTCGGTGCGCATCCCCGCCGCCGCGTGCGGCGTCGTCGGCCTCAAGCCGAGCCGCGGGCTCGTCCCGGCCGGGTCGGGGCAGGAGTCGCTCGGCGGGCTGGTCGTCGACGGGCCCCTCGCGCGCACCACCGAGGACACGGCACTGCTGCTCGAGGGCATGCTCACCCGGATGCCGGACGGGCGGGTGGCGCACCCGCTGACGCTGCGCGCGCCGTCGGCCCGCGCCGGGGAGTACCTGGCCGCGGCGCGCCGCGGCGAGGTGGCGGGCAGCGGCGGCGAGGACGTGCAGGGCCGCTTCCGGGTGGCCGTCACGACCGACTCCGCCTGGGACGACTTCTACGCGATCACGACGTCGGACGACGCGCGCGCCGCCCTCGACACGGGCGTGTCGACGCTCGCCGGCCTGGGGCACGAGGTCGACGGCCTGTCCCTCGAGCCCGACCCGGCCTACGGGCCCGCGTTCCGCACCCTGTGGATGGCGGGCGCGTCCGCGGTGCCGCTCGACGACCCCGCCCGCCTCGACCGCCTGGAGCCGCTCACCCGGTGGCTCATCGGCCGTGGCCGCCAGGTGTCCGCCCGCGAGCTCGCCGAGGCGCTGCGCGCGCTCACCGCGTTCGAGCGCAGGCTGGTCGCGCAGGTGTCGCGGTTCGACGCCGTCGTCACCCCCGCGGTCGCGATGACGCCCCGCCCCCTGGGCTGGTTCGACCCCGAGGACCCGGACCGCAACTTCGAGCAGCAGTGCCAGTACACGCCGTGGACGTCGATGCTCAACGTGGCCGGGCTGCCCGCGATCACCGTGCCCACGCGCTGGACCGACGGCGGCCTCCCGATGGGCGTGCAGCTGATCGGGAGGCCGGGCGGGGAGACGACGCTCCTCGCGCTCGCCGCCCAGCTCGAGGACCGGCTGCGCTGGGCCGACCGGCGCCCTCCGGCCTGGTGACGGTCAGGCGGGGACCATCTCCGCCTCGGCCCCGCCGAGGGGCGGGTAGCTCTCGCCCCCCACCCGCTCGGCCGCCGCGATGTACCCGGCCAGTGCCGAACGCGACCGGGCGAGCCTCGCCATCTCATCTTCCAGGCGCCGCAGGCGGGAGCGCATCGCGGTCAGGAGCTCGACGCAGCCGGGCAGCTGCGGCTCCTCGCCGACCGCGCACGGCAGCACGAAGGCGATGTCCTCGGACGAGAGCCCTGCGTCGAGCAGGTGCCGGATCTGTCGCACCCTCAGCACGGCGCCCTCGTCGTACTCGCGGTAGCCGTTCGAGCGCCGGGCGACGTCCAGCAGGCCCTGGGCCTCGTAGTAGCGCAGCTGGTGCGTCCGGACACCCGTGCGTCGGCTCAGTTCTCCGATCCGCATCCCGCTCCCCCTTGACCTTCACACCGGTATGAACGTCGACGATGCTGCCATGGTCACCAGAACCCACAAGCCGTCGTCCCCCGCACCCGTCTCCGTCATCGGGCTCGGCCTCATGGGCCGCGCGCTCGCCGGCGCGTTCCTGAGGGCCGGGCACCCCACCACCGTGTGGAACCGCACCTCCGCCAAGGCCGACGCGTTGGTGGCGGACGGCGCGCGCCTGGCGCCCTCGGCGACCGCGGCGGTCCGTCCCGGCGGCCTGACGATCGTCTGCCTCACCGACGACGCCGCCGTGCGCGAGCTGCTCGACCAGGAGGACGTCGACCTCGCCGGCACCACGCTGGTCAACCTCACGTCCAGCAGCTCCTCCGCGGCCCGGGAGACCGCCCGATGGGCCGAGCAGCGCGGCGCGCGCTACCTCGACGGCGCGATCATGGCTGTCCCCCCGGCGATCGGGACGGCCGAGGCCGTCATCCTGCACAGCGGCCCGAGGACCGACTTCGAGGCGCACGAGCCGACCCTCGCCGCGCTCGGCACCGTCACGTACCTCGGCGACGACCCCGGGCTCGCGTCGCTCTACGACGCGGCCGGCCTCACGATGATGTGGAGCGTGCTCAACGCCTGGCTGCACGGCACCGCCATGCTTCGCACGGCCGGTGTGGACGCCGCGTCGTACGCGCCGTTCGCCCAGCAGATCGCGGTGGGCGTGGCGGGCTGGCTGCCGGGGTACGCGGAGCAGGTCGACGACGGCGCGTTCCCGGCGGAGGTCTCGGCCCTGGAGACCGACGCGCGTGCGATGTCGCACCTGCTGGACGAGAGCGAGGCGCTCGGGGTGAGCACCGAGCTGCCGAGGCTGTTCAAGGCGCTCGCGGACCGGGCGATCGCCGCGGGGCACGGATCCGAGCAGTACCCGGTGCTGATCGAGGAGTTCGGCGCGCCGACGCCCTGACCTGCTACGACGGCCCCCACCGACCACGACCTGAGACTCCGGCGTGCGAGCCTACGGCGACGCGCCTACCGTCGGTCCTCGAGGTCGTTCGTACGACGGAAGGAGCCCCATGGGACTCGGAGACAAGGCCAGGCACCTCGCAGAAGAGGCCGAGGGCAAGGCCAAGGAGGCGACGGGCAAGCTCACCGACGACGAGCAGAAAGAGGCCGAGGGCAAGGCCCAGCAGGCCGGCGCGAACCTCAAGCAGGCGGGCGACGACGTCAAGGACGCATTCAAGAAGTAACCCGCTCACGACGACGGGGCGCCACCGCACGGTGGCGCCCCGTCGTCACGTCCGGGCTGCGGCGGCCGCGGTGTCAGAGGTCGTCGGGCAGGCAGCCGAAGGCCTCGTCGGCGCCGAGCGCGGCCGTGGCGAGCAGGCCCTCCAGCCCCGAGCCGGCGGGCACCGGGCGCGGGTCGTCGACGACGACCCACAGGCCGTCCACCACGTCGTAGCGCGCCTGCGGCCCCTCGTCGACCAGCAACCGGACGGCGGCGACGAGCCGCTCGACCTCCTCGCCCGCGGTGCCGAGGCCCACCGACGCACGGACGGCGCCGGCATCGAACCCGAGACGCCCGAGCAGCGGGTGCGCGCAGAACCGCCCGTCGCGCACGCCGATCCCGTGCTCGGCCGACAGGTACGCGGCGACCAGGCCCGGGTCGTAGCCGGAGACGGTGAAGGTCACGACGCCCACCGGGTCGACGGCGTCGTCCCAGACGTGCACGACCTCCACCCGGTCCAGCGCGCCGAGGCCGTCCACGAGCCGGCGCCGCAGCGCGTCCTCGTGCGCGCCGGCGACCTGCGGGTCGAGGGCAGCGAGCTCGTCGCACGCGGCCGCGAGCGCCACCGCGCCGATGACGTTGGGCGACCCGGCCTCGTGCCGCGCCGGCCCCTCGTGCCACTCGGTGCGCGTCGTGCGCACGCGGCGCACGGCGCCGCCGCCCGCGAGGTACGGCGTGCCGACGTCGAGCCAGTCGCGGCGGCCGACCAGCGCGCCGGCACCGAACGGCGCGTACGTCTTGTGGCCCGAGAAGGCGACGTAGTCGACGCCCGTCTCCGCGAGCGAGAACCGGCGGTGCGGCACCAGCTGCGCGCCGTCGAGCACGACCCGCGCGCCCGCGCCGTGCGCCGCGGCGACGACGTCCGCCACGGGCAGCGCCTCGCCCGTGACGTTGGACGCGCCGGTCAGCGCGAGGAGCGCGTAGGGGCGGCCGTCGGCGACCCCGGCGGCCAGCTCGCCCTCGATCTCCGCCAGCGTCGCGGAGACGGACGGGCCGCCCGTCACGACGGTCGCGTCGGTGACGCGCTGCCAGGGCAGCAGGTTGGCGTGGTGCTCGATGTCGAGCACGAGCACGCGGCCCGGCTCGCCGGTCACCGGGTCGGCGGGCACGCAGCCCGCGAGCAGGTTGAGCGAGTCGGTGGTGTTGCGGGTGACGATCGTCAGGTCGTCGTCCCGGGCGCCGACGAACGACCCGATGGTGCGGCGGGCCGTCTCGTACAGGGCCGTCGAGACCTGCGAGAGGTAGCCGGCGCCGCGGTGCACGCTGGCGTACAGCGGCAGCACGCGCGTGACGCGGTCGGCCACGGCCTGCAGGGCGGGGGCCGACGCCGCGACATCGAGGTTGGCGTACGGCACCTGGCGGCCGTCGACCAGCGGTACGAGCGTGTCGGCACCGACGACGGGCAGCACGGGCGCGACGTCGTGCACCGGGGCGGCGAGAGGCGCCGGGGCGGGCGCGGTGGTGAGCGTGGTCATGCGTGGTCCTCCTCGGTCGTGCCGGGGAGGTGGCTCCCCGCGCTTGCCCGCGCGCCGGACGGCGCGGGGCCAGGTCGTCACCCGGGGCACCCCGCCGCGAGAGGAGGGTTGCCGGCCAGCGAGCCGGGGCTTCGCGCTGGCGCTCTTGACCTGTGACCATCGTCCGGAGCACGTCCGGCGGTGTCAAGCGGTGAGCCGCGCCCTCTTGACATGTGGGACGGCACGGTCAGGACCGGGTGCGCGCACCGACGACGGCCGGTGACCGCGCTCACCGCATCGGGTACTGCCCGGGGTCGTTGCGGGGGTCCACGGGGCGCTCCTCGGGGGGCAGGTAGCGCTGCGGCTCGTCGGGCCTCCGGTCACGTCGCCGCCGGAACCATCCTCGGATCCTCGTGAAGAACGACATGGCGACCTCCCGACCGTCGGGGTCCGCTGCCCATGATCCGCGGACGGGACGCCACTCGCACCCCTCGACGACCGGAGGACGACGCGGCCCCCGAGGTCACCCGTTCGCTGCGCGAGACGGGGTGACCAGCACGCGGACGGCGGGCGTACGATCGCCAGGACCATCCCGAGCGGCCGAGTGACGTGGCACGTCGACGCCGCAGCAACCCGCGGGCCGGTCGCCGGCGACGGCGGCCGTACCGGACGAGGGTGCTACCGCCACGACCGATGGGAGGACTGCGATGAGCACCCAGATCGATCCCCGCCCCGCCGAGGGCTACGCCGGCGACCTCACCCCGCAGCAGGCGTGGGACCTGCTCGCCGGCGACCCGGACGCCGTCCTCGTGGACGTGCGTACCGAGGGCGAGTGGCGCGCGATCGGCGTGCCGGACACCGCGACCGCCGGCAAGGCCCCCCTCTTCGTCGAGTGGGTGCAGGCGGGCGGTCGCCCCAACGCCGGCTTCCTCGCCGAGCTGGCCGCCGCGGGCGTGACCGCGGACAGCCCGATCGTCTTCCTGTGCCGCTCCGGCCAGCGCTCGATCGGAGCGGCCCGCCTTGCGACGTCGTCGGGCCTGGGTCCGGCGTACAACGTGCTCGAGGGCTTCGAGGGCGGGCCCGGCTTCGACGGCGTCCGCGACCGCGAGGGCTGGAAGGTGCGCGGCCTGCCGTGGGGCGCGTTCGACGACGCCGCCGCGACGCAGCCGTCCCCGCAGGCCTCGGAGCAGGCCCGATGAGCGACGCGCAGGTCCCGACCGGTCCCGGCGCCGACCCCACGACCTTCGGCGGCTCGCGCCCGCTGCCCGCCACGGTCCGGCCCGCGACCCTCGCCGTGCGCGGCGGGCACCGCCGCTCGGACTTCCAGGAGATGTCCGAGGGGCTGTTCCTCACCCAGGGGTACACCTACGGCTCGGCGGCTGACGCCGAGGCGGCGTTCGCGGGCGAGCGGTCCCAGTTCCTGTACTCGCGGTACGGCAACCCGACGGTGCACACGTTCGAGGAGCGGCTGCGCCTCGTCGAGGGCGCCGAGGCCTGCTACGCCACGGCGTCGGGCATGTCGGCGGTGTTCAACACCCTCGCCGCGCTGGTCTCCAGCGGTTCGCGCATCGTGTCGGCGCGGGCCCTGTTCGGATCCACCAACGTCATCTACGACGAGATCCTCGCCAAGTGGGGGGTGCGGGTCGACCTGGTCGACGGGCACGTGCTCTCGCAGTGGCAGGAGGCCCTCGCCACGCCGGCCGACGTCGTGTTCTTCGAGTCGCCGTCCAACCCCATGCAGGACCTCGTGGACGTGCGGCGGGTGGCCGAGCTCGCGCACGCCGCCGGCGCCGTCGTCGTGGTGGACAACGTGTTCGCGACGCCGGTGCTGCAGAAGCCGCTCGAGCTCGGTGCGGACGTCGTCGTGTACTCGGCCACCAAGCACATCGACGGCCAGGGGCGCGTGCTCGGTGGCGCGATCCTCGGCTCGGAGGAGTTCCTCAGCGGGCCGGTGCAGACGTTCGTGCGCAACACGGGCCCGTCGCTGAGCCCGTTCAACGCGTGGGTGCTGCTCAAGGGCCTGGAGACGCTCGACGTGCGGGTGCGCGCCCAGAACGCCGCCGCGCTCGAGATCGCGACCGCGCTCGAGGGGCTCGACGGCGTGACGGGGGTGCGGTACCCGTACCTGCCCTCGCACCCCCAGCACGAGCTGGCGAGGTCCCAGCAGTCCGGCGGCGGCACGGTCGTGACGTTCGACCTGGCCGTGCCGGAGGGCACCGAGCCGGCGGAGGCGAAGAAGCGCACGTTCGCGTTCCTGGACGCGCTGCAGGTCGTCGACATCTCCAACAACCTCGGCGACGCGAAGTCGATCATCACGCATCCCGCCACGACGACGCACCGCAAGCTCGGCCCCGAGGGCCGCGCCAAGGTGGGCATCGCCGAGACGACGGTGCGGCTGTCGATCGGGCTCGAGGACCCGCGGGACATCGTCGAGGACGTGGAGCAGGCGCTGCGCGCCTGAATCCCGCGGTCGGGTGTAGACGCACGTCTACACCCGACCTAGCATGGGAGCATGCAGACCGTCGGGACGCGCGAGCTCAAGCAGAACCCCGCCGCCGCGATCCAGCGTGTCCTGGACTCCGGCGAGAGCGTCGAGATCACCGCCTACGGCCACCCCACGGGCGTCGTCCTTGCGCCGGAGCACACGCGGCCCGCTCGATGGGTGCCGGGTTCCGCGCTCGACGACCTCAGCCCGATCGACCCCGGTGAGGCCGAGCGGTGGCACGCGGACACCGCCGCCGGACGAACCGACGAGATCAGCGATCCGTGGGCAGACCGGGCATGATCCTGCTCGACACGAACGTGCTGATCGACCTGGACCGACAGATTTTCGACGCGAGCGAGTCCTACGGGGCGAGCATCCTCTCGCGGGCCGAGCTCGAGCTCGGCGTCCAGGCCGCACCCTCGGCGGCGTCCGCCGCGGTCCGTACCCGCCGGCTGGCCGAGCTCGACGATCGCTTCTCGTGGATCGAGTTCGACCTGGCCTGCACTCGGTCCTACGGGATCATCGCGGCCGGGGCACGCGCGACCGGAGCGCGCGTCCGCAGCAAGGACGCCCTCATCGCATCGCAGGCCCACCGTCACGGTGCGGCCGTCATGACCGCCAACCCGGACGACTTCGCCCCGTTCGACCACCTCGTGCGCGTGCTGGCGCCGTCCCCGCGCACGAGCTGAGCCACGTCGGCACGCCTCAGGCTCCCGCCGTGCGGACGACCATCTTCCCGGTGTTGGCGCCGCGCATCATGTCGAGGAACGCCTGCGGCGCGTTCTCGATGCCGTCGACGACGGTCTCGTCGTAGGCGATCTTCCCGTCGGCGAACCAACCGGTCATGAGCTCGCGGAACTCCGCGCCGTGGTGGAGGTAGCCGCCCAGCGTGAAGCCCTTCAGCATGAGGCCGCGGGTGATGAGGTTGGCCATGTTGTCCGGACCGGGCAGGCGGTCGGTGGCGTTGTAGCCGGCGATGGCGCCGCACAGCGCGACCCGGCCGCCGTCGTTCATCACGTCGAGCGCCGCGGTGAGGTGGTCGCCGCCGACGTTGTCGAAGAAGACGTCGACGCCGCCCGGGACGAGGTCCGGGAGCTGCTCGCGCACGGGGGCGTCCTTGTAGTTGAGGGCGGCGTCGTAGCCGTACTTCGAGGTGAGCAGCTCGACCTTCTCGGCCGACCCGGCCGACCCGACGACGCGCGAGGCGCCGAGCAGGCGCGCGATCTGCCCGGCCGCAGTGCCGACGGCCCCGGCGGCACCCGAGACGAACACGGTGTCGCCCTCCTTGATGCCCGCGATCGCCGTGAGGCCGACGTAGGCGGTCAGGCCGGTCATGCCCAGCGTCCCCAGGTACAGCGACAGCGGCACGCCCGGCAGCTCGGGCACCACGGTGAACCCGCGCGCGTCCTCCTGCACGACGTCGCGCCAGCCGTACTGGTGCGTCACGACGGCGCCCACGGGCACGTCGTCGGACGCCGACTCGACCACCCGGCCCACGGCGCCGCCCGTCATGGTCTCCCCGAGGGCGAACGGCGGGGTGTAGCTCTTGACGTCGTTCATGCGCCCGCGCATGTAGGGGTCGACGGAGACGAACTCGTTCGCGACGCGGACCTGGCCCGGCTCCAGGTCGCCATAGGTGACCTGGACGGTGCGGAAGTCGTCCGGCGCGGGCCACCCGGTGGGGCGGGCGGCGAGCTGGACCTGGGTGCTGACGATCGAGGACATGCGGGTGGTGCCTTCTTCCGGGGTGAGGATCAGGACGCGACGCCGACGACCAGCGCGACGACCGCGAGCAGGGGAACTGTGCCCTGCTTGACGGCGGCGGCGCGCTTGCCGGGGGACGACAGGAACAGGACGAGGGCCGCGGCGAGCATGCTGCCGGTGCCGGCCAGGACGAGGGCCGCACCGGCGGCCGTGGTGCCGACGGCGACGAGCACGATGCCGATCGCCGTCACGACCGCGAGGAACAGGTTGTAGAAGCCCTGGTTGAAGGCCAGCTCGCGCGTGGCGGCGGCCTCCTGCTCGGTCGTTCCGAACGTGGCGCGCGCCCGGGGCATGGTCCACGCGACCGACTCGAGCCAGAAGATGAAGACGTGGAGCGCCGCGGCGATCCCTGCCAGGACGAGCCCTGCGACGACCATCGGTTCCCCCTGCCGCCTGCCCGGCGCGGTCGCCGGGTCGATTCTGTAACGGTCGGTCCACTGTATATACTGCAACGAGCGTTACACAACTTGGAGGCACGATGGGCAGGGCGCAGGGGTTCGAGACCGAGCAGGCGGTCCGGGCGGCGCGCGAGGTGTTCTGGCGCGACGGCTACGCGGAGGCGTCCGTCCCCGCGCTCGAGCGCGCCACCGGCCTGAACCGGTCGAGCATCTACCACGCCTTCGGCTCCAAGCGCGGCCTCTTCGACGCCGCCGTGCAGAGCTACCTCGACGAGGTCGTGCGGCCGCGCCTGCGCCCGCTCGTCGCCGACGACGTGCCCCCCGGCGCGCTCGTCGGCTACCTCACCGGGCTGCGCGCGGCGCTCGCCCGCGCGGACGAGGTCCAGGGCACCTCGGGGTGCCTGCTCGTCAACACGTCCAACTCTCCCATCGCGGCCGACGACGCCGTCCGGCGCACCGTCGCCGACTATCGCGCCGAGCTGCGCGGCGCCCTCCGGCGCGGGGTGGTCGCGCTGCGAGCGGACGCGACGCCCGCCGAGGCCGACCGGCTCGCCGACGTCTGCACGGCCCTCGTCATCAGCGCGTTCACCCTGGTGCGCGTGGACCCGCCGAGCGCGCTGCACTGCCTGGACACCGCGGTCGAGGTCCTCGCGTACTGACCGCACCCGGCGCGCTCTCGCAGGCGCGACGGGCGGGCGGCCGCGACCGCCCGCCCGTCGTCCCGGGACCGCTCAGCCGTCGGCGCCCGCCGGCAGCAGCGCGATCGCAGCCTGGGCGGGGACGGTCGCGGCGAACGTGCCGTCGTCGGCCACCGTGTACGTCGTGGCCCCACCGTCGCCGGCGGCGACGTCCGTGTACTCCCCTGCGGGCAGCGAGGTCGCGTAGGTGTGCTCCGCCTCGCCGTCGCCGTTGTTGAGGGCGACGAAGCCGGCGTCGCCGCGGCCGAAGGCGACCTGGTTGCCGCCGTCGTCCCACCAGTCGGTGAGCTCGGTGCCCTCGACGGCGTGGTGGAACCTCACCATCCCGGCGATGGCGGGGTCGCGCTGGATGCAGCTCCAGGCGCCGCCGTCGCAGTCGGCGTCAGGCACCTCCGTGGCGGTGGCGCCGGGAGCACCGGCGTCCTTGTCGTCGAAGGTGTAGCCCGAGTACAGCGACGGCGACCCGTACGGGAACGCGAGCATGAACACCGACGCGAGGGTGTAGACGTCGCCGTCCTCGGACGTGAGGGTCTCGCCGTTGCGCTCGGTGTCGTGGTTGGTGACGAAGACGCCGGCCCGGCCGGACGGCAGCTTGCCGTCGGCGATGCCCTGCAGGCTGGCCAGCTGCCCGCCGAACGCGTTCTTGAGCTGACGCGCGTAGTCGAACTCGTGCACGTCGCCGTTGCCCACGTACTCGGACGGCTGGATCGGCTCACCGCCCGCACCGATGACCTCCTGCACCCAGTAGACGTCCGGGTCGCTCAGCCTCGCCTTGATGGCGGCGAGGTCCTCGGCAGGCATGTGCTTCGCGGCGTCGATGCGGAATCCCTGCACGCCGAGGCTGATGAGGTCGTTCAGGTAGCCCGCGATCTTGTCCTGCACGTCGGGCGACCCCGTGCGCAGGTCCTGCAGCGACACGAGCCGGCAGCTCTGCACCTCCTCCCGGTCCCCGTAGTTCGCGATGTTCTCGCGGCAGTCGTTGAAGTCCGCAGCGGCGTAGGGGACGCCGGGGAAGTCGTCGACGGCGAACGACGTGCCCGCGACGCCGGTCCCGGCGCCCTGGTCGGCGCCGGTGGTGTGGTTGACGACGGCGTCCGCGACGACGCCGACGCCGGCCTCGCCGCACGCGTCGACCATCGTGGCGAACTCCTCGCGGGTGCCGAGCTTGGACTCGATCTGATAGCTCACCGGCTGGTACGACGTCCACCACTCGGCGCCCTGGATGTGCTCCTGAGGCGGCGACACCTGGACGGCGTCGATCCCGGCCGGGCCGATCGTGCTGGCGCACTCCTCGGCGACGGAGCTCCACGTCCACTGGAACATGGTGAGGATGACGTCGCCGTGCGCGACGTCGGCCGCTGCTGCCGGCTCGACGTCGACGGACTCGGCGCTCGCGGGCTCGGCCGGGGCCACAAGAGAGCTCGCGGAGCTCGTCGTCGCGAGCCCGGTCGCGATGCCGGGGTGTCGTGCACGGCGGATGGCCGCGTCGGCGACGGGCGGGAGTGGGCGCTATCACCTTGCAGCAAGATTGCAGAAACACGAGCAACTGTCTACCCGGGCACCCTCGGCGCGCCGAACCGGCCCTTCACGGCAAGGATGCTGCTCACCGGCACGACGACGTGCCGGTGAGCACCACGGACGACCACCACCCACTCCGGAGGTTCACGTGCGTCATCTCTCCCCACGCCCACGACGGCTCGTCGCCGCGCTCGCCGCGGGCGCCACGGCCGCCGGGCTCGCCGCCACGGCGGCGGCCCCCGCAACGGCCGCCCCGCCCGAGCCGGACGAGCGCGGCACCTGCAAGACCTTCGACGACCCGCAGTTCAACGGCTGGACCACCCACACGGAGCTGAAGCGCGAGCTCGCGCAGCTCGAGCGGACCAGCAACGGCCGCGTCCAGGTCGACGTCGCCGGCCGCACCCACCAGGGCCGCGAGCTGTACACCGCGCGCGTCGGCACGGGCGACCGCGTGCTCCTGGTGCAGAGCGCCATCCACGGCAACGAGCGCACCGGCACGGAGGCGCTCCTCGGCATCCTCAAGAAGCTCGGCAGCGGGAACGACGCCGCGACCCGCCGGGCGCTGGAGAACGTCACGCTCGTCGCCATGCCGATGGTCAATCCCGACGGTGGGGAGCTCAACCGGCGGGCGAACGTCGTGGCGTGGGACGACGTCGTGGCCGACTTCCCGCAGCTCGCCGGGGCGCCGCGCGCCTGGTACCACTCGCTGACGGGCGACGGCATCAACCAGCCCGGCTTCGACCTCAACCGCGACTTCAACCCCGACCTGGACTACGTGCCGCGGCCGGAGGACCTGCCCGGCGAGCAGGTGGACGCCGGATTCTTCCTGTCGCCGGAGTCGCAGGCGATCCGCGACGTGTACGTCGGGCTGCAGGACGAGTTCGGCGCCGTCGACGCCGTCGTCGACCTCCATCACATGGGCCCGTGCGACGACCTGACCGGCGGGCCGCAGGACGGCAAGCCCATCTCCGTGTCGCTCGACTACCCGCCGCTGGGCGTGAACGACGGCGCGGCGTACCTCGCGGACTGGCCGTTGCTCGACCAGGACAAGTCACGCCGGTACGCGCTCGCCGTGGCCGACGGCATCCAGGAGCAGTACGGCACCCAGTCGCCGCTCGCGGCGGTCGGGCGCTACTTCCACCCCGACGCGCGGGAGTACGCCGGCCAGGGCCGATCGGCGTTCGCGCTCAACGGGTCGGCGACGGTGCTGTTCGAGGTGCGCGGCCAGCAGGACGACCTCGGCCAGAAGCTGCACGGCATGCTCGTGCAGAGCGTGCGTACCGGCGTCGAGTCCCTCATCGACGCGATGGCCACCGGCGAGGTCGACACGCTCGACGGCGACGCGTTCTTCAACCTCCCGGACTACGGGTGGGAGGACGCCGACTGACGGCAGCCGGCACGAGCACCACGAGCCCGGCCCGCGTCGACGGACGCGGGCCGGGCTCACCCGTGCTCGCACCGACGGCCCGTTGGCGGAGACCAAGGACCTTCTCGCCGGGTGGATGGCGATCGACGTCGAGTCCCAGGAGCGTGCCTACGAGGCGGCGGCCCACCTGTCGGCCGCGCCCGGTCCCGGGGGACGCCCGTGGGGGTCACCGCCGACACCCCGGGGACGGAGCCGGCGGGCGGTTCTCGACATCGACGGCGGTGGAGGTGGGCACGTCAGGGCTCCGCGTGCTCCCGCTCGGGCACGGCACCCGGCGGCAGGGCGTCGAAGACTCGCCGGCGGAGGAGCTCGTACTGCTGCCGGTGGTACCGGGGAGCGTCGGGCGGGCGGACGACGACCCTTCCTCTCACCACCGTCTCCTCAGGACGGAACTGGTCCGCGGTGAGGTCGAGGTCCGAACCGTCCGGCAGCCGGTTCCAGTAGTGGTGACCGATCTGGGCGCCTCCCACGTGGACCTCGGCGAGGACCAGGTCGCCGCCGAGGACGTCCTGCACGACCAGGGCCGTCATCCCGCACTGGTCGCGCGACGGATTCTCCGGAGTCCACTCGTCCCTCATGTGGGGGTAGCAGGTGTCGGGCCCCCACGCGGCGAGGAAGTGTCGGCGAAGTTCATCGGCAGTGATGGTCATGCCGGAATCCTGGCGCCGGGCACCGACACGAGAGCCGGTGCGCCGCCGAGTCGCGGCAGCCCTCTCGGGCCGTTCCGGCGGCGCTCGCATCGCCGTGCTCGCATCGAGGGTCGCGCAGCGTCGCAGGACCGGGAAGGAGGGACGGACCCATGCGCTACGTTATTGGCGTGAACGCCAATAACGTGGCTGGGGGCCGCCGGGTCGGTCGTCGCCGGCTCACCCCCGAGCGCTCCCGCCAGGAGATCCTCGACGCAGCGACCGCGCTGGTCGCCGAGCACGGCCCGGACGCCGTCACCCTCGCGCAGGTCGCCACCGCGGCCGGCGTGACCCGGGGGCTCGTCAGCCACTACTTCGGCACGCACCGCGGCCTGGTCCGCGAGGTGCTGCGCGCCGAGGACGCACGCCACCGCGAGCGGGTCCGGGCCCGGGTCGCGGACGACGCCGGCGTCCCGTACGCCGCCAGGATGCTCGACGTCGTCTTCACGACGCTCACCGACGAGCGGTACCTGCGGCTGTGGGCCTGGTCGGCGCTGCACCCGGAGCACGGCGCGATCGCGACCGACGGGCTCGCCGGCATCGCCGACATGATGGAGGCCGGCCTCCGCGCGGCCCTGCCCGCCGACCGGGTCCCGTCGCGCGACCGGATCGAGGAGGTGCTGCTGCTCGGGATGTCCGGCGCCTACGGCTACGCCCTCGGCGGGAGGTCCTGGCAGGCTGCGCTCGGGCACGACCCCGACGACCCGGCTCGGGCCGAGTCGTTCCGTGCCGCGCTCTCCACCGCCGTCGCGGCGTACCTCGTCGGCGAGGAGGCCGCCTGATGGACACGATGCCCACCGACGCGTTGCCGCCCCAGGTGCTCGTCGGCCTCCTGACGCTCACCGTGGTCGTCCTGGTGCGGCTCAGGCCCCGCCCGGCGCGCACGCGCCGCCTCCTGGTCGGCCCACTCGTCGTCACCGCCGTGGGCGCGTTCCTGCTCGTGCCATGGCTCGGTGCCGGGGCACCGGGCGGCGCGGCCGTGACGGTCGGGGTGGCCCTCGTCGATCTCGCGCTCACCGTGGTCCTCGGCGTCGCGCGCGGGGCCACCGTCCAGGTCGCACCGGGGGCGACGGGCGCCGTCGAGTACCGGTACACCGGCGCCACGGTGGGGCTCTGGGCGGTCTCCGTGGCCGTCCGCTTCGCCCTGGCGGGCGCGGGGGCGACGCTCGGGGCGTCTCCGGCCGTCACGGAGGGCAGCATCCTGCTCGCCCTCGGGCTCGCCCTGCTCACGCAGAACCTCGTCGTCGTCCGCGCAGCGGCCCGGGCACGGCGTTCGACGGCCGCACCGGCCCCCTGCGCGGTCGAGCCCTCCGCTGTCTAGGCCGCACCCGCGGCCGTGAGCGTGGACGCCGTCACCGCGGCCATCGGTCCGTGGCCGTCGAGGTCGGCGGGCGATCCGCACGCCTCCGGGTGCTCAGGCGCCCGGGAGGGCGATCCCGTGGTCGTACGCCCACACCACGAGCTGCACGCGGTCGCGCGCGCCCGTCTTGGTCATGATCCTGCTCAGGTGCGACTTCACGGTGCTGGGCTCGAGGAACAGGGCCGTGGCGATCTCCGCGTTGGACGACCCCCGGCACAGCAGCGCGACGATCTCCTGCTCGCGCGCGGTGAGCAGGCCCGTCGCGGCCGGGGCGGCGACGACCGGGCCGCGACGCCGCGCGAACTCGTCGATGACGCGGCGCGTGAGGGTCTGGTCCACCAGGCCGTCGCCCGCCGCGACCCGGCGCACGGCGTCGACGAGGACCTCCGGCTCGGCGTCCTTCAGCAGGAAGCCGGACGCGCCGGCCTCGAGGGCGCCGAACACGTAGTCGTCGAGGTCGAAGGTGCTCACCACCAGCACGGGCACCGGTTCGGTCACGCCCGGCCCGGCGAGCTCGCGCGTCGCGGCGATGCCGTCGCCCCCGGGCATCCGCACGTCCATGCAGACGACGTCGGGCCGCTCGCGGCGGGCGACGCGCACGGCGTCGGCGCCGTTCGACGCCTCCCCCACGACCTCGAGCCCCTCGCTCTGCAGGATCACGGTGAACCCGGCGCGCACCACCGCCTGGTCGTCCACGAGCACGACGCGCGTCATCGGGCACCCTGCCCGGCACGCACCGGCCGGTCCTCGGCGCCCGCGAGGCGCGGCACGACGAGCCGCACCAGCCAGCCGCCGCCGGACGTGCGCCGCGCGGCGAGCCTGCCCCCGACGAGCTCCGCGCGCTCCGTCATGCCGATGACGCCGTGGCCCGGGCCCTCCTCGTGCGGCGGCGGGGTCGTCGCCGACCGGTCGGCGGGGCCGTTGCGCACGGTGACCGCCAGCTCGTCCTGGTCGTACACGGTCTCGACGTCGACGGTGCTGCCCGGCGCGTGCCGGCGGGCGTTGGCAAGCGACTCCTGGAGCACCCTGTACACCGTGAGCTGCACGGTGGGCGGCAGGTCGTAGGGCTCGCCGCGCCGCGTCTCCTGGACGCGCGTGCCCGTGCTGCGGGCGAGGTCGAGCAGCGCGGGCACGTCGGCGAGCGTCGGCTGCGGGGCGGACGGCGCGTCGTCGCCATCGCCGGTGTCGCGCAGGATCCCGACGACGAGGCGCAGGTTGTCGAGCGTCTCCCGCCCCTGCCCGCGGATCCAGCGCAACGACTCCCGCGCGCGCTCGGGGTCGGCGTCCACCAGGCGCTCGGCGGCGGCGGCCTGCACGACGATCCCGGACAGGTGGTGCGCCGCGACGTCGTGCAGCTCGCGGGCCATGCGGCCGCGCTCCGCCAGGACGGCCTGGGCAGCGAGCGCCTCGCGCTCCCGCTCGGCCTGCGCGACGCGCGCCCGCAGCTGCGCCAGCAGCTCGCGCCGGGTGCCGACGTACGCACCGACGAGGACCGCGCCGAGGTAGACCACCAGCGCGGACACCAGCCCGCCCCACAGCTGGGTGCCGACCGAGACTCCGAGCTCCGCCGCCGTCGCGGGCCCGCCCAGCACGTACCCGAGCAGCACCTGCACGACGGCGGCGCCCGCCGCGGCGCCGAGGGCCGGGCGTCGCGGGGCGAGGACGCCCACCGAGTAGGCGGCCACGAGCGTGGCCGGCGCCTGGAAGCTCACGTACGGGGGAAGCAGCGGCGCCAGCGCGAGCTGCCCGAGCAGCACGAGCGCGAGGCACAGCATCGGGAACCGGCGCCGCAGCGTGAGCGCCATCGCCTGCCCGACCAGCACGACGCATGCCGCCACCTGCGCCCCGGTGCTCATGCCGTCGACCGACGCCTGGGCGCCGATCGTCTGGCCGAGGCTCGAGGACACGACCTGCAGCAGCGCGAGGAGCAGCACCACGGACAGCACCGCGACCACGGCGCCGAGCAGCGCGTCGCGGCCCATGGGGGTCCGGACGCCGAGGGCGTCGAGCCGCCGGCGCAGCGCGTCGAGCACAGGTCCTCCGTCGATGTCGGGATGCGGTCTGGATGGGTCTCGGGATGGCTGTCGAGCCCGGTCCACGGTACGCGGTCCGGGACCGGGCCCGACACGTCACCGCAGGTCAGGCGGGTATCGATCTGATATCAGGCGAGGTCACGACGACGCAGGACCGCGCCCGCGGTGACGAGCAGCACGGCGGCCCAGGCGAGCAGCCCCGCGAGCGCCGCGGCGACCCCGAGACCCGGACCGGCCTCCGTCGTCGCGCCGAAGAGCTGGGCGGCGCCCTGCCCCGCGGACGCGAGGGAGCCGAGGGTGATCGGCAGCCACGACGTCGCCGTCGTCGCGCCGCCCGTGAGGACGAGCGCGGCGGCCTGCACCATCGGTTCCACGAGGGCGAGCGCCACGACCACGACGATCGCCGCGACCTGCCCCCGCACGAGGGTACCGACGGCGAGCCCCAGCCACGAGAGCAGCACCATCACGGCGAGGCCTCGCGCCCAGACGCCGAGCGCCTCGCCGGGACCGATCGCCAGGCTCGCGCCGGGCGTCGTCGCGACCGCGACGACCAGGCCGACGGCCGTGACCAGCGCGAGCGCCACCCCGATCGCGAGCACCGCCGTCGCCGTCGCACCCGCCTTGCCGGCGAGGACCCGCAGCCGGTCCGGCACGGCGAGCGCCGTGGGCACGATGCCGCCGGTGCGGAAGTCGGTCGTGGCCGCGAGCGCGCCGAGCAGCAGCACGCACAGGGCGGTGACGCCGCTGGAACCCGACCCGGCCGGCCCGCTGCCCATGAGGTCGAGCAGCGCCCGCTGCGCCGTGGCGGTGCCGAGGTCGGTGGCGGCGGCGAGCCCGGACAGGAGCTCGCTCGTGTCCGCCGGGGACATCTGGACCCCGACGTGGAACCCGGCGTCCGCCCCGCTCAGGGCCTCCAGGGTGCGCAGCGTGCGCGGCAGCACGATCGTGAGGACCTGCGCGAGGACCATGCCCGCGACGGCGACGATCCCGACGACCCAGGGCGTCCGGGTGGTGCGCAGCTTGAGCAGCTCGGCCCTGAACACGGCGAGGGACATCAGCGCACTCCTTCGGTGGCGGCGGTGAGGTCGAGGTACACGTCCTCGAGGCTCCGGTCGGTGGTGACGAGCTCGGCCAGCGTCCCCGCGGCGACGACGCGGCCCTGGCCGATGACGACCAGGTCGTCCGCGACCTGCGCCACCTCGCCGAGCACGTGGCTGGCCAGCAGGACCGTGCCGCCGTCGTCCGCGAAGGTGCGCAGCAGCTCGCGCAGCCACCGCATCCCGGCGGGGTCGAGGCCGTTGGCGGGCTCGTCGAGCACCAGGACCTCGGGGCGGCCGAGCAGCGCGGTGGCGATGCCGAGGCGCTGCTTCATGCCGAGCGAGTAGGTGCGCACGCGGCGGTCCGCGGCGGGGACCATGCCGACCGCGGCGAGCACCTCGTCGACCCGGCGGCCCGGGAGGCGCGACGCCGCGGCGAGCACCCGCAGGTGGTCGCGGCCGGTGCGGCCGGGGTGCAGCCCGCCCGCGTCCAGCAGCGCCCCGACCACCTGCACCGGGTGCTCCAGGTCGGCGTAGCGCCGACCGTCGAACGTCGCCGTGCCGGCGTCCGCCCGGGCCAGGCCGAGCAGCACGTGCAGGGTCGTGCTCTTGCCCGCGCCGTTGGGGCCGAGCAGGCCGACCACGCGGCCCGGCTCGGCCGTGAACCCCACGTCGTGCACGGCCTCGAAGCCGCCGTAGGACTTGTGCAGCCCTTCGATCCGGATGGTGGTCATCCGTCCCTCCCTCGTCGTCCGGCGCTCTCGTCGTCTCACCGGCGCCGGTACCCCGAGCGTCCCCGGTGGGAGGGGGTCGGGTCTTGAGGCGGAGGGCGGAACCGGGCTTGCGCCTTTCGGGGGAGGCGGTGCGGGTCAGGACCCGACCGGAGGCCGGGGACCCGGCCGGATCACGTCACCTCGAAGAGACGGTCGAGGTACTGGTCGACGGCCGTGAGCGCGGCCTGCGGCTCGATGACGCCGAGCTCGAGCAACGGGGTGAACCCGGTCAGCGCCAGGAGGAGGTCCGTCTCGACGTCCGGGTCGCGGTCCGGGGCGATCCGGCCCTGCGCGATCGCCTCGCGGACGAGGCGCTCGACCGTGGCGCGGCCGTCGCGGAGCCCGAGGCCCGCCCGCTCGCGCAGCGCCGGGTCGTGCAGCGCCTCGAGGACGTACGCGGCGCTCATGCGGCTCGACGCCCGCGCGTCGGGGTGCAGGGGCAGCATCTCGGCGAGCACCACGCGGAGCACGTCCTTCGGGTGCGGCGGCTGGTCGAGCGCGGCGAGCCCCCGCTCGACCCGGTCGGAGGTCCGGTCGGCGGCGTACTCCATCGCGAAGGTGAGCATCGCCGTCCGGGACGGGAAGTAGTGCTGCAGCTGCCCCAGCGAGACCCCTGCCTCGCGGGCGACCTCGCGCAGGGTCGCCCTGCTCCAGCCGTGCTGGTCGACGACGCGCCACAGCGCGTGCGCGATCGCCTCCCGCCGTTCCTGGTGGTCCACCTGCTTCGGCACCCCGGCTCCTTCCGCGTGTCCTAGGGTTGTGACAATACGCTTGACCGAAAAACGCTGGCGACGACGATCACGGGCGGGAGACACGATGACCGACGAGCAACCGCCTCCTGCGTTCTTCAACCCGTACGCCGTCGCCATCGACGACGAGGTGGCGATCGCGCTGCTCGCCGAGATGCACATCCGCAGGGCGATCGAGCGCGGCGAGTTCGACGACCTGCCCGGCAGCGGCAAGCCGCTCGACCTGCAGGACCTCCACGACCCGGACTGGTGGCTGAAGGCCTTCATGCGGCGCGAGAAGCTCGTGGTGCTGCCGCCCTCGATCCAGCTGCGCAAGGACGACGCCGCCCTCGACGGCCGCCTCGACGAGCTGTGGAGCGCGGACGACGTGCGGGAGGAGGTCGAGGAGTTCAACCGGCAGGTGCTGCGCGCCCGCTACCAGCCGGCGGCCGGGCCGCCTCTGGTCACGATGCCGCGCGACGTCGAGGAGACGGTGGCCGCCTGGGCGGACCGCCGCGCGGCGCGGGCCGCGCAGGCGCGCGAGCAGCGACGGTCCGAGGCCTCGGACGACGACGGTCGTCGCGGACGACGGGCATGGCGACGGGACCGGCAACGGGACGGGCGACGGGACCGCCGACGGCGAGCTCGCTGACGGCGGCCCTCGATCGCGCGACCTCCGTCGCCCGGGCATTCCGGCCACGTCCCCGAACGGCGCCCTGTGGAAGAACGGCTGCCCCTGTCGGCGCGGGCCCGTAACCTGGCCGACGTGCTGCACGTCCACCGGTCCGAGCGCTCCGACGCGCTGGTCGCCCCGCTCGCCGACGTGCTCGCCGCGCCGCCGGACGACCCGTTCACCCCCGACGTCGTCGCGGTGCCCACGCGCGGCATCGAGCGATGGCTGGCACAGCGGCTGTCGCACCGGCTCGGGGTCCCCGGGGGCTCGGGCGCCGGCATCTGCGCCAACGTGGACTTCGCGTCGCCGTCGCGGCTGGTCGCGTCGGCGGTGACGGCCGTGACCGGCGTCGAGCCCGACGACGACCCGTGGCGACGAGCCCGGCTCGTGTGGCCGGTGCTGGAGACGATCGACGCGTCCCTCGACGAGGGCTGGGCGGCGCCGCTCGCGCGGTACGTCGGGGCGGACGACGACGGCGTGCGGCGCTCGCGTCGCGTCGCGCTCGCGCAGCGCGCCGCCGAGCTGTTCGCGGCGTACGCGCAGCAGCGGCCGGGCCTGCTCGCCGCCTGGCTCGAGGGCCGCGACGGCGGGGTGCCCGACGACCTGGCGTGGCAGCCGCGGCTGTGGCGCCGGGTGCGCGAGCGGGTGGACGCCCCCGGCCCGGCGGACGTGCTGGCGGAGGCGGTCTCCGCGCTGCGGACCGACCCCGGCGGGGTGGACCTGCCGGCCCGGCTGTCCGTCTTCGGCCCCACCCGGCTACCGGAGGACCAGCGGCAGGTGCTGGCCGCGCTCGCGCTGCACCGCGACGTCCACCTGTGGCTGCCGCACCCGTCGCCCGCGCTGTGGCGGTCGGTCGAGGGCCTGGTCGCCGAGGGCGCCGTCGCCGGGGCGCGTCGTGACGACCTGCCCCCCGCCGCCCGCCATCCCCTGGTGGCCTCGACCGCGCGCGACTCCGTCGAGCTGCAGCTACGGCTGTCGGGTGCCCTCGACCCCTCCGACGACGGACTCCCCGAGGTCCGCGTCGCGCACCATCCCGCGCCGCCGCCCCCGGACACGCTGCTGGGCGCGCTCCAGGCGGCGCTCCGCGCCGACGACCCCGACGCCACCCCGCGGCCGGTCGCCCCCGACGACCACAGCGTGCAGGTGCACGCCTGCCACGGCCGCGCCCGCCAGGTCGAGGTGCTGCGCGAGGTGCTCACCGGGCTGTTCGCCGCGGACCCGACGCTGGAGCCGCGCGACGTCATCGTCATGTGCCCCGACGTCGAGGCGTTCGCCCCGCTCGTGACGGCCACGTTCGGCGCCGCGCCCGACGGCGTCACGCAGGTGCACCCCGGCCAGCGGCTGCGGGTCAGCCTGGCCGACCGTGGGCCCGGCGTGATCAACCCCGTGCTCGGCGTGCTGGCGACCCTGCTGCGGCTGGCCGACGGCCGCGTCACGGCGTCGGAGGTGCTCGACCTCGCCACGACCGAGCCCGTGCGCCGCCGCTTCCGCCTCTCCGACGACGACCTCGACCGGTGGCGCGACTGGGCCGTCGAGGTGGGCGTGCGCTGGGGCGAGGACGGGTCGCGACGGGAGCGCTTCGGCATCGACCCGCGGGTGCGGCAGGGCACCTGGGACGCCGCCCTGGACCGCGTGCTGCTGGGCGTCGCGATGGCCGAGGAGGACTCGCGGTTCGTCGGCCCCGCCCTCCCGCTGGACGACGTGGGGTCCACCGACGTGGACGTGGCGGGACGGTTCGCCGAGCTGGTGTCCCGCCTGACGGGCCTGCTCGCCGACCTCGCCGGCACGCACCCGCTCGAGCACTGGCTCGACACCCTCGACCGGGCCGTCACCCTGCTCGCCGACCCGGCGCCGGACGACGCGTGGCAGTCCCTGCAGGCGCACCGCGTGCTCGGCGACGTGCGGGCGGCGGGCGCGGGCCGCGCCACCGCGGGCGACGGGCTGCGGCTGGAGGACGTGCGCGCCCTGCTCGCCGACCGCCTGGCCGGCCGGCCCACGCGCGCGGGGTTCCGCACCGGCGCGCTCACCGTGTGCTCGCTGGAGCCGATGCGCGCCGTCCCGCACCGTGTGGTGTGCCTGCTGGGCATGGAGGACGGCGCGTTCCCCCGGTCCGCGACGCCCGACGGCGACGACCTCCTCGCGCGCGACCCCCTGCTGGGCGAGCGCGACCGGCGCAGCGAGGACCGGCAGATCTTCCTCGACGCGCTCACGGCCGCGCGCGAGCACCTCGTGGTGCTGCACTCCGGCGCCGACGAGCGCACCGGCGCAGGACGCCCGCCCGCCGTCCCCGTCGCCGAGCTGCTGGACGCTCTCGACCGGGTCGGCGAGGCGCCGGACGGCGGGCCCGTGCGGCGGCAGGTCGTCGTGCGGCACCCGCTGCAGGTGGTGGGCGAGCGCAACTTCGAGGCCGGCGCGCTCGGCGCCCCGGGCCCGTTCAGCTTCGACACCGCGGCGTTCCGGGGCGCGGAGGCCGGGCGCGGGGTGCGCGTCGAGCCGGGCCTGCTCGTGCCCGAGCCGCTCGTCCTCGACACCGCCGCCCCGACGGAGGTGGACCTCGACGACCTCGTCGCGATGCTCGAGCACCCGGTGCGGTGGTTCCTGCGGACCACGCTCGACGTCCGCATCGCGCAGGACGAGGACGAGGTCGACGACCGCCTGCCCCTGACGATGGCACCCCTCGCCGCGTGGGGCGCGGGCGACCGCATCCTCACCGCCGTGCTCGGGGGCACCGACCCGGGGCGCGCGTTCCAGGCGGAGTGGCGCCGCGGCCAGGCGCCGCCGCGCGAGCTGGGCCGCACCGCGCTGCGCGACGTCGTCGAGCGCGTGCAGCCGGTGGAGACGATGGCGCGGCAGGTCCGGGCCGACCAGGCGGCACGCGCCGTCGACGTGTCCGCCGCGCTCCCCTCCGGCGCCCTCGTCACCGGCACCGTCCCCGGCGTGCACGGTGGCCGCGTCGTGCGCGCGGAGTACTCGAAGCTCGGCCCGAAGCACCGCCTGCGGGCCTGGGTGCAGACCCTCGCGCTCGCGGCGTCGGGCGGCGACGACGGGCTGCCCGAGGGGCAGCAGTGGCACGCGGGGACGGTCGGACGGGCGCCGGGCCGCGGCGCGAAGGCGGCGTGGAGCCTGATCCAGTCCCCCGACCCGGCCGACGCGGCCCGCCTCCTCGACGACCTCGTCGCGCTGCGCGCCGAGGCTGCCCGCGCCCCGCTCCCCCTGCCCCCGGACGCGTCGCACGCGTACGCCGTCTCCCGCGGCGGGGGCACGGGCGACCCCGGCCAGGCGACCAGCGAGGCCCGCTTCACCTGGAACGGCGGCTTCGAGAAGTCCGACGCCTACCACCTGATGGTCTGGGGCGACGGGGCGTCGTTCGACACGATCGCCGGCGCGCCGGACGCCGACGACCGGCGCCGGTTCCCCGACGAGCCCTCCCGCCTGGGGGCGCTCGCCCGCAGGGTGTGGGACCCGTTGCTGGCGCACGAGCAGAAGGGCACGTCATGACGGCGGGCGGGACGACGGGCCTCGGCACCGACGCGACCGGAGGGCTGGCGGGCGCATCGGATCGTCCCGTCTTCGACGTGTGCGGGCCGCTGCCGGAGGGCACCACCGTGCTCGAGGCGAGCGCCGGCACGGGCAAGACGTTCACCATCGCGGCGCTCGCCACGCGGTTCGTCGCGGAAGGCCGCGCCGAGCTGCGCGAGCTCATGCTCGTGACGTTCGGCCGGGCGGCGACGTCCGAGCTGCGCGACCGGGTGCGCGAGCGGCTGGTGAGCGCCGAGCGCGCGCTGCGCGGCCCGGACCCGGCGTCGAGCACCGACCCGGTCGTGGCGCTGCTCGCCGACGTCGACGGCGAGGAGCTGGGCCGGCGCCGCGCGCGGCTCGCGGCCGCGCTGTCGCAGCTCGACGCCGCGACCATCACGACCACGCACGGCTTCTGTCAGCAGATGCTCACGTCGTTGGGCATCGCGGCCGACGTCGACCCTGCGGCGACGTTCGTGGCCGACGTCGCCGACCTGGTGCGCGAGGTGTCCGACGACCTGTACGTGCGTCGGTTCTCCGACGAGGCGCACCCCGCGCTCACCCCGTCGATGGCCGCCGACCTGGGCCGGGCCGCCGTCAGCGACCACCAGGCCTGCGTCGAACCCGCCGAGCCGGGCAGCGGCGCGCCGTCCACACCCACCCTGTCCGCACCCACCCCGTCCACACCAGGCGCGCTGCGGCAGGCGGTGGCCCAGGAGACCCGCGACGAGACGCTGCGCCGCAAGCGCGCGCAGCACCTCCTGGACTACGACGACCTGCTGGTCATGCTGCGGGACGCGCTCGCCGACCCGGTGCACGGCGCCGTCGCCGCCGAGCGCGTGCGCTCCCGGTTCCGCGTGGTGATGGTGGACGAGTTCCAGGACACCGACCCCGTCCAGTGGGAGATCCTGCGCACCGCCTTCCACGGGCACCGCACCCTGGTGCTCATCGGCGACCCCAAGCAGGCGATCTACGCCTTCCGCGGCGCCGACGTCGTCGCGTACCTCGACGCACAGCAGGACGCGACCGCCGTCGCCACGCTCGGCACCAGCTGGCGCAGCGACGCGCCGCTCCTGCGGGCCCTCGACACCCTGCTGGGCGGGGCGGCGCTGGGCGACGAGCGGATCGTCGTGCGGCCGGTGGACGCCGCGCACCCCGGGTCGCGCTTCGACGGCGGCGCACCGCTGCGGCTGCGGCAGGTGTCGCGCGCGTCCCTCGGGATGTCCCCGGGGGAGACACCGCCGGTCGGGCCGCCACGGCAGCTCGTCGCCGCGGACGTCGCGGCCGACATCGCCGCGCGTCTGGGCCGCGACCGGCTGGTGGACCCGGACGTCGAGGACCGGGCCGAGGACGGCGGGTGGCGGCCGCTCGAGCCGCGCGACGTCGCGGTGCTCACCCGCACCAACGCGCAGGCCGAGGCGGTGCGCTCCGAGCTGACGACGCGCGGCGTGCCCGCTGTCGTCTCGGGGCTGTCGAGCGTGTTCGCGACGCCGTCGGCCCGCGACTGGCTCACCCTGCTGGCCGCGCTCGAGCAGCCGGGCGCCCACGGGCGGGCCGCGGCGCTGGCGCTGACGCCGTTCGTCGGCTGGGACGCCGCGCGGCTCGCGACCGCGGACGACGCCGCGCACGACGCGCTCGCCGACACGGTGCGGCGCTGGTCGCGGCTGCTGTGGTCGCGCGGCGTCGCGGCCCTGCAGGAGGCCGTGACCCGCGACGGCCTGGCAGAGCGCCTGATGCGCACCAGCACCGGCGAGCGCCACCTCACCGACCTGCGGCACGTGGGCGAGGTGCTGCACGCCGCGGCGGTCACGGAGGGTCTGGGCGCCTCCGCGCTCACGGCGTGGCTGCGCCGGCGGATCCGCGAGGCCGCGCAGGACTACGACGAGGAGCGCAGCCGCCGACTGGAGACGGATGCCGCGGCGGTGCAGGTCGTCACGGTGCACGCCAGCAAGGGCCTGGAGTTCGGCGTCGTGTACGTGCCGTTCGCCTGGGACCGGTTCGAGCCGCGCCAGCCCGACGTGCTGCGGTTCCACGCCGGCGACGGGCGCCGCATCCTGCACGTGGGCGGCCCCGGCTCGTTCGGGTACGACGCCGCCCTGGAGCGGCACCGCCGGGAGGAGGGCGGCGAAGACCTGCGCCTGCTGTACGTGGCGCTGACCCGCGCCCGGCACCAGGTGGTGGCGCACTGGGCGCCGTCGAAGGCGAACTCCGCGAAGGCGGGCCTGACGCGCGTCGTGCTGGGCGACCGCACGCTCGGGGGCGAGCCCGCGCCGCACGCCCCCCAGCAGGCCATGCGCGACGACGCGGTCCGGGCGGCGCTCGGGACGCTCGCCCAGGGCTCCGGCGGCACGATCGCCGTCGAGGACGTGCCGGGCACGCCGTTCACCGAGCGCTGGCGGCCGCCCTCCGAGACGGTGCCCGCGCTCGACGTCGCGCACCTCGACCGGGTGCCCGACGCGAGCTGGCGGCGCGCGTCGTACTCCGCGCTCACCGCCGCGGCGCACGTCGGCCGCCCGGGCGGCCTCTCGCCCGCGGCCGGCGCGGCCGAGACCGCCGCCGGCGGCATCGAGTCGGAGCCGGAGGCCGGCGCCCTGCAGGACGAGCCGGCCGAGGCCGAGCCGACCGCGGTCCGCCCGGGCGGTCCGGACGACGACGCGGCCGGCGCCGCGCCCGGCGCCGACCTGCCCTCCCCGATGTCGGGGCTGCCGGCCGGCACGGGCTTCGGCACCCTCGTGCACGAGGTGCTGGAGTACGCCGACACCGCCGCACCCGACCTCGACGCCGAGCTGCTCGCGCGGTGCGCCGCCGCGGCGACCACACGGGTGCCGGGCACCGACCCGGCCGAGCTGGCCGCCGCCCTGGGCGTCGTCGCGCGCACGCCGCTCGGGCCGCTCGCGGGGGGACGCACGCTCGCCGACGTCACGCCGCGCGACCGCCTCGCGGAGCTGGAGTTCGAGCTCCCGCTCGCCGGGGGCGACGGAGACGGCGGGCCGGCCCACGGCGGCGCCGAGGGCGCCACCCTGGCCGGGATCGCCGCACTGCTGGGCCGCCACCTCGGCGACGACGACGCGTTCGCCGCCTACCCCGCCGCGCTGGCCGAGCTCGCGGCGGCCGATCCCACGGCCCGTCCCCTGCGCGGCTACCTCACGGGGTCGATCGACGCGGTGCTCCGGGTGCCCGGGGAGGACGGCGAGCCGCGCTTCCTCGTCGTGGACTACAAGACGAACCGCCTCGGCGCGTTCGACGTCCCGCTCACGGCGCACGACTACCGGCCCGAGGCGACGGTCGACGCGATGCTGCACGCCCACTACCCGCTGCAGCTCGTGCTCTACCTCGTGGCGCTGCACCGCTACCTGGCGTGGCGGCTGCCGGGCTACGACCCGGACGTGCACCTCGGCGGCGGCCTCTACCTGTTCGTGCGGGGCATGTGCGGCCCGGACACGCCCGCGGGTCCCGACGGCGCGCCGCACGGCGTGGTGTCGTGGGTGCCGCCGCGCGGGCTGGTGCCGGCACTGTCCGCGCTGCTCGACGGAGGCGACGCATGACCGACACCACCACGCTCCCGGGCGGCCCGGTCGAGACCTCCGGCGACGTCCGCTTCGCCGCCGCGGCGCCCGGGCTGCTGCGGGAGTTCAACGCCGCCGGCCTCGTCGCCGCGACGGACGTGCACGTCGCCGCGCGGCTCGGGCGGCTGACGGGCGAGGACGACGCGACGGTGCTGCTCGCCGTCGCGCTCGCCGTCCGGGCCCTGCGCGGCGGGTCCGTCTGCGTGCGGCTCGACGACCCGGACGAGCTCGCGGCGCTCGCGCTGCCCGAGGACACCGACCGGAGCGAGGGCGCCGACGGTCCCGGCGCCACCGCTCCACCGCCCTGGCCGGAGCACGCGGCCTGGGTGCGGGCGATCGAGGCGAGCCCTCTGGTGACCGTCGGCGCGGGCGGGCCGGAGGACCGACCGGCGCGCTGGGTCGCCGGGCGGCTGTACCTCGACCGGTACTGGCGGGACGAGCTCACGGTGCGGCGGCTCGTCGACGCCCGGCTGCAGGCCCCGCCGGTCGTGCCCACCGGGGCGGACCGGCTGGAGCCGGCGCTCGCCCGGCTGTTCCCCGACGCCGGCGACGTGCGGCAGCGGCTCGCGGCCGCGCACGCCGCCGGTCGCAGGCTCACGGTGCTCACCGGCGGGCCGGGAACGGGCAAGACGACGACGGTCGCGCGGCTGCTGGCCGTGCTGCAGGACGTCGCCGGCGAGCCCGCCCTGCGGGTCGCGCTCGCCGCGCCGACGGGGAAGGCGGCCGCCCGGCTGCAGGAGGCGGTGCGCGACGTCGTCGGCGCCCTGCCGCCCGCGGACCGCGAGCGCACCGGCCGCCCGGAGGCCACGACCGTGCACCGGCTGCTCGGCTACCGCAGCGCCACCCGGTTCCGGCACCACGCCGGCCACCACCTGCCGCACGACGTCGTCGTGGTCGACGAGACGTCGATGGTGCCCCTGTCGCTCATGGCGCGCCTGCTCGAGGCGCTGCGGCCGGACGCGCGGCTGGTGCTGGTCGGTGACCCTGACCAGCTCGCGTCGGTCGAGGCGGGGGCCGTGCTGGGCGACCTCGTCGCGCGGCCGCCGGTGGTCGCCCGGCTGGCGGAGCACGTCACCACCACTCCGCCGGGCGCCGGCACGGACGGTGACGGCGCCGACACGGACGGTGACACGGCCTTGGCCAACGGCGTCGTGCGGCTCGTGACGGTGCACCGGCAGGACGAGGACTCCGCGATCCTGCCGCTGGCGGCCGCCATCCGGGACGGCGACGCGGACGCGGTGCTCGACGTCCTGCGCGCCGGCACGGGCGGCGTCGAGCTGGTCGAGGCGGACACCGAACGCCTCGACGAGTCCGCCGTGCAGGGACTGCACGACGACGCCGTCGACGCGGGGCGGCGGCTGGTCGCCGCGGCGCGGGCGGGCGACGCGGCGGGCGCCCTCGAGGCGCTCAACGCGCACCGCGTCATGGTGGCGCACCGGCGCGGCCCGGTCGGCGTGGCCCGCTGGGCGGCCCAGGTCGAAGCCTGGGTGGAGGAGGCGACGGCCGACGGCGCGGCCCCGGCGGCCGCCGGGACGCCGTGGGTCGTGGGCCGCCCCCTGCTGGTCACGAGCAACGACGCCGACGTCGGCCTCTACAACGGCGACACCGGCGTGCTGGTCGCCGAGGGCGGCAGCCAGGGCGACGCCGACGGGGCGGTGGTCGCGGCGTTCGGCGACCCGCGCGCCCCGCTGCGCGTGCGCACCCACCGGTTGCCCCCCGTCGAGACCGTGCACGCCATGACCGTGCACCGCGCGCAGGGCAGTCAGTTCCGCCGCGTGTCCCTGGTGCTGCCGCCGCCCACGTCGCCCCTGCTCACCCGCGAGCTGCTGTACACGGCGGTCACCCGCGCGCAGGAGTTCGTGCGCGTGGTCGGCACCGCCGACGCCGTGCGCGCGGCGGTCGCGCACCCCGTCCGCCGCGCGAGCGGCCTCCGCGAGCCCCTCCCCTGACGCCGTGGGCGCGGAATAGGCGCCCGGGTCGGGCGGGTTGTCCCAGGCGATGAACGCCGACGCCCCCGCCCCCGCGCCCACCTCGCCCCGACTGTCCGTGCTGGACCTCGTCCCGGTCCGTACCGGCCAGTCCAGCCCGCAGGCACTGGCCGCCTCGCTCGCGCTGGTGCGCCGCGCGGACGAGCTGGGCTTCGCGCGGTACTGGTTCGCGGAGCACCACAACATGCCCGCCGTGGCGGCATCGACACCGCCGGTGATGATCGCGGCGGCGGCCGCGGCCACGGAGCGCATCCGCGTGGGATCCGGCGGGGTCATGCTGCCCAACCACGCGCCCCTCGTGGTCGCCGAACAGTTCGCCGCTCTGGAGGCGCTCGCGCCCGGCCGCGTCGACCTCGGCATCGGTCGCGCCCCCGGCTCGGACCCCGTGGTCACGGCCCTGCTGCGCCAGTCCGGCCCGACGTCGGACGTCGAGCGGTTCCCGCAGCACGTGCGCGACATCCTGGCGCTCATGAGCCCGGACGGCGCCTCGCTGCGCCTCGGCGACGGCAACCTCTACGACGTGCACGCCACCCCCGCCGCCGACGGCACTCCGACCGTGTGGCTGCTGGGCTCCAGCGACTACTCGGCCCGCCTCGCGGCCGAGCTGGGCCTGCCGTACGTGTTCGCGAACCATTTCTCGGGCGCGGGCGTCGACCAGGTGCTCGCGCTGTACCGCGACGGCTACCGACCCAGCCCGGCCCACCCGGAGCCGCAGACGTTCCTCACCGCGAACGTCGTCGTCGCGCCCACCGCCGTCGAGGCGCACGAGCGGGCCCTGCCCCAGCTGCGGTCCATGGCGCGGCTGCGCACCGGCAAGCCGATGGGCCGCGCGGAGACGGTGGAGCAGGCCGCCGCCGAGCCGCTGGACCCGATGGCGGAGCAGATCGTCGCCGACATGCGCTCGCGCTGGGTGGTCGGCGAGCCGCACCAGGCCGCGGCCCAGCTCCGCGACCTGGCCGCCCGGCACGGCGTGGACGAGGTCATGGTCGTGCCGGTCGCGGGCTCCTACGAGGCGGAGCCTCTGGACGCCACGCCGGGCCGCGTCCGCACGCTCGAGCTGCTGGCGGAGGCTCTCGCCTCGTGACGTTGCGGCACGGAAAGCCTGCGAACTAACCTCGACTTAGTCCACCCGGGTCCAGGAGGCCGCAGTGAAGACCGTCAACGTGCACGAGGCCAAGACCCACCTCTCCCGCCTCCTCGCGGAGGTCGAGGCGGGCGAGGAAGTCGTGATCGCGCGTGCGGGCCACCCGGTCGCGCGCCTGGTCGGCATCGACCCCGCGGCCCGGCCGCGGCGAGAGCTCGGCCCGCTGCGCGGCCGGTTCACGATGCCCGAGGACTTCGACCACTGGGCACAGGACGAGGTGACCTCCCTGTTCGAGAACGACGAGGCGGCGGGCGCCCGGTGAGATACCTGCTCGACACCAACGTCCTCGTATGGACGCTCGGGTTCCCCGAACGACTGCCCGACGACGTCGCAGAGATCCTTGCCGACCCCGAGCCCGAGATCTGGTTCAGCGCCGTCAACATCTGGGAGATCGGCATCAAGTCGGCGCTGGGCCGAGCGGACTTCGACCTCGACCCGCACGTGGCCCGCGCGACCACCCTGGCCCTCGGCTTCGTGGAGCTCGCCGTCGACGGCGCCCACGCGGTGACGGCGACCCGCCTTCCCCCCGTCCACCGAGACCCGTTCGACCGGATGCTGGTGGCGCAGGCGATCATGACGGGCTCGACGCTGCTCACCAGCGACGCCACCGTCGCCGCGTATCAGGGCCCAGTCCGCCACGTCGGTCGCCGCGGCTGACGGACCCCGAGAGAGGACCAGCTCGATGACCGACGTCACCGTCGTCCGTGCGGACAACCCCGGCCCGATGACGCTGGACGGCACGCGCTCGTACGTGCTGCGCGCGCCGGGCTCGTCGTCGTGCGTGGTCGTGGACCCGGGCCCCGACGACGAGCGGCACCTCGCCACCCTGGCCGAGGCGGGCCCCGTGGAGCTCGTGCTGGTCACGCACCGGCACGCCGACCACACCGCCGGTTCTTCGCGGCTGCGCGAGCTCACCGGCGCCCCGGTCCGCGCCGCCGACGCCGCGCACTGCCACGGCGGCGACCCCCTGCGCGACGGCGAACGCATCGACGCCGCGGGCGTGCGGATCGACGTTCTCGCCACCCCCGGGCACACCGCGGACTCCGTGTCCTTCCTGGTCGCAGCGCCCGGCGAGGAGCCCGTCGTCCTCACGGGCGACACGGTGCTGGGCCGCGGCACCACGGTCATCTCCGAGCCGGACGGGTCGCTGCGCGACTACCTCGCCAGCCTCGACCTGCTGGAGCGCGGGGGCGACGGGCGGATCGGGCTGCCGGGGCACGGCCCTGCGATCGACGACCTCGGTGTCGCCGTCCGCGCCTACCGAGCCCACCGCCTCGAGCGTCTGGCGCAGGTCCGGGAGGCCCTGGCCGCGCTCGGCCACGCCCCCGGCGACGCCGCGGCCGCGGACGCCGTCGTCGCCCACGTCTACGCGGACGTGGACCCGTCGGTGCGCCGCGCTGCGCGGCAGTCCGTCGTCGCGCAGCTCGCGTACCTGCGCGACGAGCGCGACTGATCCGGCCGCGCGAGCCCCGCGCGGGTGTCGGTGTCCCGCGGCAGGATGGCGTGATGACGGTCACCCCTGCCCCGCGCCCGGAAGCCCGCCCCGCCGTCCGCCTCGGCGTCGCCTTCGTCCCCACGATGGAACCGGAGTCGCTGCGCTCCCTCGCCACCGCGGTCGAGGCCGCCGGTCTCGACGACCTGTGGGTGTGGGAGGACTGCTTCAAGCAGAGCGGCGTCGCGTCGGCGGCGGCCGCGCTCGCCTGGACCGCACGCATCCGCGTCGGGATCGGCCTCATGCCCGCGCCGCTGCGCAGCACGGCGGTGACGGCGATGGAGGTCGCCACCGTCGCACGCATGTTCCCCGGCCGGTTCGTGCCCGCCGTGGGCCACGGGGTGCAGGCATGGATGGAGCAGGCCGGGGTGCGCGCGAAGTCGCCCCTCACCCTGCTGCGCGAGCACACCGAGTCCCTGCGGCGGCTGCTGGCCGGCGACGAGGTGACGGCGTCGGGGCGCTACGTGACCCTCGACCGGGTCCGTCTCGACTGGCCCGCGCCGGACGTGCCGCTGGTGCTCGGCGGCGTCGGCCCGCGCTCCCTCGCCCTGGCGGGCGAGCTGGGCGACGGCGTCATCCTCGCCAACGCGCTCACCCCCGACGACGTGCGTGCGGCCGCGGAGACGGCGGGCACCGCCGCGCAGGCCGCGGGCCGGCCCGTGCCCGACGTGTACGCCACCCTCATCGCCGCGACCGGCGACGGCGCGCAGCAGCGGCTCGACGCCGAGCTCCCGCTGTGGGGCGCGGAGGCCGGGAGCGGCATCGGCGCGGCCGGGGACGCCCGCACGATCGCCGACGCCGTGCTGCGGCTGGCCGCCGCCGGTGCTTCCGCCGTCGCGGTGCAGCCCACGGCCGACGAGCCCGACCTCGCCGGCTTCGTCGAGCTGCTCGGCCGCGAGGTGCGGCCCCTGCTCGACCAGGCATGACCCCGTTCGACGAGACCGAGGAGCGCACCATGGACTGGAAGATCGAGCTGATCCACGTACCCGTGAGCGACGTGGACCGGGCGAAGGAGTTCTACGAACGCGTCGGCTTCCACCCCGACCACGACCAGCAGGTGAACGACGACCTGCGGTTCGTCCAGATGACGCCGCCCGGTTCCGCCTGCTCCATCGCGTTCGGCACCGGCGTCGGCGGCGGCCTGCAGCCGGGGCAGCAGGACACCATCCAGGTGGTCGTGCCCGATGCCGACGAGGCGCTGGCACACCTGCGGAGCGTGGGCGTCGAGGCCGACGGCGTGGACGACCAGCCCTGGGGACGGTTCGTCACGTTCACCGACCCGGACGGCAACTCCTGGACCCTGCAGCAGCTGCCCGCCTGGTCCGCGAACGCGGGCTGAGGGTCAGAGCCGCTTGCCGTAGCAGCGCTGCTGCTCGAACCCGGCGTGGTCGCCGAACGACTCGATCGGCTCGTAGCCGACAGCCTCGTACAGCGCGATGGCCTCGGGTTGCGCGGTGCCCGTCTCGAGCACGAACCGGCGGAAGCCGACCTGACGGGCGGACCGCTCCAGCTCGGCCATGAGACGGCGGGCCACGCCGCGTCCGCGGACGTCGGGCTCGACGTACACGCGCTTGACTTCGCCGGTCGCCGCGGGGTGCGTGGTGCCGCGCCCGCGAAGGTCGTCGGTGCCGGAGACGTCGCGCACGGCGGCGGTCCCGACGGGTCGCCCGCCCATGCGCCCGACGAGGGTGACGACGATGCTGCGTGGGTCGATCGCCGGCGCGGGGTCGTCCCCGTACCGCGTCGCCATCTCCGACTCCTGCGCGGCGCGCAGCGCCACGGCCTCCGGGGACTCCCAGGCCACGGCCTCGACCACCAGGTCCTGGGGACCGGCGGTCGTGGAAAGGGTGGTGGTCGCGGTCATGCCCGGACGAGCGACGCGAGCACCGACGTGAAGAAGCCGAGCCCGTCCGTGCCGGAGCGCGGACCGGCCTCGCCGTCCGGCCCGAAGCCGGCCTCGACGGCGTGCTCCGGGTGCGGCATGAGGCCGACCACGTTGCCGCGCTCGTTGGTGATGCCCGCGATGTCACGACGCGAGCCGTTCGGGTTCCAGCCCTGGTAGCGGAACACGACGCGGCCCTCACCCTCGAGCTCGTCGAGGGTGCGGTCGTCGGCCACGAACTGGCCGTCCTGGTTCTTCAGCGGGATGGTGATGTGCTGACCGGGCCGGTACTGGTTGGTCCACGACGTCGACGTGTTCTCCACCGACAGCACCTGCTCGCGGCACACGAAGTGCAGGTGGTCGTTCTTCACCATCGAGCCGGGCAGCAGGTGCGCCTCGGTCAGCACCTGGAAACCGTTGCAGATACCGAGCACCGGCATGCCGCCCTTGGCGGCATCCACGACGGCGTCCATGGCAGGTGCGAAGCGCGAGATGGCGCCGGCGCGCAGGTAGTCGCCGTACGAGAACCCGCCCGGCAGGACGACGGCGTCGACGCCCTGGAGGTCGCCGTCGGCGTGCCACAGCGACACGGGCTCCCCGCCCGCGAGCCGCACCGCGCGGGAGGCGTCCCGGTCGTCGAGCGTGCCGGGGAAGGTGATGACGCCGATCCGCGCGGAGGCGAGGGTGCCGGCGGTCATCAGGCCACGCCCTCGGCGGTGATCGTCCCCGCGGCGTCGGTGGCGGCGTCCGCGACCCGCACGACGTCCTCGATCACCGGGTTCGACAGCAGCGTCTCGGCGGCCTGCTGGGCGGCGGCGAGCACCTCGGGCGTGACGTCACCGTCCACCTCGAGCTCGAACCGCTTGCCCTGGCGCACCCCGCTGAACTGGGTGAAGCCGAGGCGGGGCAGCGCCCCGACGACGGCCTTGCCCTGGGGGTCCAGGATCTCGGGCTTGGGCATGACCTCGACGACGACGCGTCCCACGGGTGCTCCTTGGATCGTGACCGGTAGCTGGCCGGGTGGTCCAGCGGCCGCCGCTCCGGGGTCCCGGCACGGGCGGCACCGCGGGGGCGCGCGCGTGAGGGCGGGAGCACGACGGCGGGATTCCGCGACGAGTCTACCGCCCGCGCGCTAGCCTTCTGACGCCGCGGAGCGCAGCCGGACGACGGCGCCGCCGACGCCGCGTCATCCACCACCGCACCGACCCCGAGGAAGCATGTCCGCACCCACTCCTCCGCCCTCAGGCGGCACGCCCGACCCGTACGCCACGCCCGAGGCCGGCACGACGCCGTCGACCGCGCCGGCACCGACCGAGCCGCCGGCGCCGTACGCCTCGTCGGGCGCCCCCTCGCCCACGACGCCGTACGACCAGCAGGCCCCGTACGGCGGCGGGCCGACGCCGTACGGGCAGCCCGCGCCGTACGGCGCGCCCGCCCCGTACGCGCAGCCCGCGCCCGGGACGGACGGGTTCTCGATCGCCGCCCTGATCACGGGCATCCTCGGCATCAGCCCCGTCGCGCTGGGCCTCGGCATCGCGGGGATGCGCCGCACCCGGCGCACGGGCCAGAGTGGCCGCGGCATGGCGATCGCCGGCGTCGTGCTGGGCGCGCTGGGCATCCTGGGGTGGCTGCTGTTCGTGGCCCTGATCGTCTTCGCCGTCAACAACGACGACTTCCAGGAGGGGTTCAGCCAGGGCTTCGAGGAGTCGTACGCCGACCGCACCGGCGCGAACCTGAACCTGGGCGACTGCTTCGAGCTGCCGGACGACGCCACCGACCTCACCGGCATCGTCGCGATCGACTGCGCGTCGCCGCACGGGGCGGAGATGGTGGGCGTCCACGAGCTGACCGACGCCGAGTACCCGGGCGAGGACTCCGTCGTCGCCACCACGGAGGACTTCTGCTTCGAGCAGTTCGGCGCGTACGTCGGCACGGACTACGACGCGTCCGGCCTCGACATGATGTACCTCTACCCCACCCAGGCGTCGTGGACGCTCGGCGACCGGCGCCTCATGTGCTGGGCGCAGAACCCGGACGGCTCACCGCTGGACGCCAGCGTCCAGGGCTCCGGTCTCTGACCGGCCGGCCCCCGGGCCGGCGGGGGCGCCTCAGCGCAGGGGCGCCCCCGTCAGCCGCTCGTACGCCTCGAGGTACCGGTCGCGGGTGCGCTCGACGACCTCGGGCGGCAGCACGGGCGGCGGCACGTCGGACGACCGGTCCCAGCCGGACGCCGGCGACGTCAGCCAGTCCCGCACGATCTGCTTGTCGAAGCTCGGCTGGGAGCGGCCCGGCTCCCACTCGTCGGCGGGCCAGAACCGCGACGAGTCGGGCGTGAGCACCTCGTCGCCCAGCACCACGGCGCCGGTCGCGGGGTCGACGCCGAACTCCAGCTTGGTGTCCGCGAGGATCACGCCGCGCTCGCGCGCGATCTCCTCGGCGCGGGCGTACACCGCGAGGGTCAGGTCCCGCAGGCGCGCGGCGGCGTCGTCCCCGATCCGCCGGGCCACCTCCTCGAACGGCACGTTCTCGTCGTGCTCCCCCACCTCGGCCTTGGTGGCGGGGGTGAAGATCGGCTCGGGCAGGCGCGACCCGTCGACCAGGCCGGCCGGGAGCGGGATGCCCGTGACCTCGCCGGACGCCCGGTACTCGGCCAGGCCGGAGCCGGTGAGGTAGCCACGGGCCACGCACTCGACGGGGAACATCTCCAGCCGGCGGCAGAGCATCGCGCGGCCGGCGACGACGTCGGGCACGAGGCCGTCGCCCGGCTCGGCGCTCGCCTCGGTGGACACGACGTGGTTGTCCACCACGTCGGCGAGCTGCTCGAACCACCACAGGCTGAGCTGGGTGAGCACCACGCCCTTGTCGGGGATGCCGGGGGTGAGCACGTGGTCGTGCGCCGAGAGCCGGTCCGAGGCGACCACGAGGACGACGTCGCCCAGCGGGTGCACGCCGCCCAGGGCGGGCAGGTCCGGCTCGTACAGGTCGCGCACCTTGCCGGAGTAGACGTGCCGCCACCCCGGCAGGTCGAGCGGTCCCCCGGCGAAGGCGTCGGGCTGGTCGGCGTCGCGCGTCTCGGTCACGGCGCCCAGTCTCTCATCGCCAGATCGACGCGATCGGCATCGCCCAGATGCGCTCCCCGAGCGGGTAGGTGAGCTTCCCGGTGTGGAACACGATGCCGCGCCGAAAAGCATCGCCGAGCTCGTCGCGCAGCCACGCCAGGTGGCGGGCGTCGCGTTCGTCCGGCCCGGCACCGGCCTTGACCTCGATACCGACGACGTCGCCGCGCCGTGACTCCAGCAGCAGGTCGACCTCGTGCCGACCGGCATTGTCACGAAGATGGTGCGCGACGGTCCTGGTTCGGCTCAGGCGAAGCAGCGGTCGCAGCTGCGCGGCCACGAACGAGTCGAGAACCCGCCCCAGGAGATCTGAACCTCGGGTGATCCCGTCTTCGTCCACCCCTGCCAGCCACAGGGCAAGCCCCGTGTCGACAAGGTGATACTTCGGCGCCTTGACCAGCCTGCTGAGGCGGTTCGAGTGCCACGCCGGAAGTCGCTCGATGATCCCGAGGTCCTCGAGCAGGTCGAGGTGGACCCGCGCGGTCTTCGCGTCGATGCCGGCCGCCGTCGTCAGCGTCTGGAGCCTGGGGAGCCCCGCCGTATTGAGCGCGACGGCACGCAGGAGCTCGATCATGCGCCGGGGCGCTCGTACCTCAGCCAGGCTCAGGACGTCCCTGCCGACAAGCTGTTCGACGTAACCCTCGAACCATTCGTCGCGCGCCCGGGGCGAGCGACGGACCGCCTCAGGGAAGCCCCCGGCGGCTGCCCACTCCACGTAGTCGAAGAGGGTCGGCGCCTCGAGGATCCCTCCAGGATCGGCATCCGCTCCCCACAAGAGGCGGTCGACGAACGTCGCTCCGCTGCTGGACCCCTCGATCTCCCCTCTCGTGAGACCGAACATCGGGATCGGGGTCACCCGACCGGTTCCCGGCCACGTCTCGGCGGACCGCCGCGCACGGACGCTCCCGGTGATCAGGAACCGCCCGTCCCCCGTGCCGGTGTCGACGGCGCGCTTGACGGCCGCCATCGACTCGGGGGCTTCCTGCCACTCGTCCAGGAGGATCGGCTCGGCCAGACGCTGGAGGAACGCGTCGGGCTGGCCGGCGAAGGCGCGGGCCTGCTCCGGTTCGTCGAGCCGGACCACCGACTCCGCCCGGCGAAGCGCGGTGGTGGACTTCCCGCACCCCCGTGGGCCGGTGAGCATCACTGCCGGCAGTTCCCCGAATACCTCGTCCAGATACTCATCGACGTAACGTCGCAGGTAGTCGCCGGTCATCGTCGACCTCTCTGGCGCACGCGGGACGTTCGCCGCACTGCTCCCGGTTTCCCACAGGGCCTATTCCCTGTTTGACACGCACCCTACTCCCTGTTTGACACACCGCCAGGGCTGCCGCTCAGGGGACCGCGACCTCGCCCCGCTCGGCCTTCAGCGCGATGTCGCTGCGGTGGTGCGAGCCGTCCAGCACGATCTTGGCGACGCCGGCGTACGACGCCGCCCGCGCGGCGGCGAGGTCAGCGCCCCGGCCGACCACGGACAGCACGCGCCCGCCCGCGGACACCAGCGCACCGTCGTCGGTCAGCGCGGTCCCGGCGTGCAGCACGTGCACGCCGTCGAGCGCCTCGGCGTCCTCGATGCCGGCGATCGGGTCGCCCTTGCGCGGCGACTCGGGGTAGCCCTGGGAGGCGACGACCACGTTCACCACGGCGTCGTCCGACCAGCGCAGCGGCTCGATGCCGTCGAGGCGGCCGGTGGCGGCGGCGAGCAGCACGCCGGACAGCGGGGTGCGCAGCCGGGCGAGGACGGCCTGGATCTCCGGGTCGCCGAAGCGTGCGTTGAACTCGACCACGCGGGTGCCGCGGCTGGTCAGCGCCAGCCCCACGTAGAGGACGCCCGAGAACGGGGTGCCGCGGCGGGCCATCTCGTCCACGGTGGGCTGCGCGATGCGGTCCACCACCTCGGCCACCAGGCCGGACGGCGCCCAGTCGAGCGGCGTGTAGGCGCCCATGCCGCCCGTGTTGGGGCCGGCGTCGTCGTCGCCGACGCGCTTGAAGTCCTGCGCCGGCACCATCGGCACGACCGTGGCGCCGTCGCACAGGCAGAACAGGGAGACCTCCGGGCCGTCGAGGTACTCCTCGACCACCACGGTGCCGTCGTCGCCGCGCGCCTGGAGCGCCTCGCGGGCGTGCGCGAGAGCGGCGTCGCGGTCGGACGTCACGACGACGCCCTTGCCGGCGGCGAGCCCGTCGTCCTTGACGACGTAGGGGGCGCCGAAGGCGTCGAGGGCGTCGGCGACCTGCTCCACGGTGGTGCACACGTGGGCCATCGCCGTCGGCACGTTCGCGGCGGCCATGACGTCCTTGGCGAACGCCTTGGACCCCTCGAGCCGCGCGGCCTCGGCCGACGGCCCGAAGACGGGGATACCGGCCTCGCGGACCGCGTCGGCGACCCCGGCCACCAGCGGCGCCTCGGGCCCGACGACGACGAGGTCGACGCCGAGCGTCCGGGCAAGGGCGGCGACGGCGCGGCCGTCGTTCGCGTCCACCGGGTGCAGCGCGGCCTGCGCGGCCATGCCCGGGTTGCCGGGGGCGGCGTGCAGCTCGTGGGCCGGCTCCTCGGATGCGAGGGCGTGGACGATGGCGTGCTCACGGGCACCGGTCCCGACGACGAGGATCTTCACGGGCGACCATGCTAACGACCCCCGCGGCGGGGGTGCCGTGGCGTCCGCGGACGCCGTGCCCGCGAGCGGCGCCGGGCCGCTCAGGGTTGCGGCAGGCGGGCCATCCCGTAGACGCGGTCGACGCGCAGGCGCAGCACCTGGCGGCGGTCTGCCACCATCGCCTGCCGGAACTCCTCCCAGTCAGGGTGCTCCTGCCGAGCGGCGACGCGGAACGTCTCGACGAGCTCGTCTGCGGCGGCGTCGTGTGCGTCGGTCGCCACGTCGCTCAGCTCTGCCGTGCCGTCGAGGACGGCGTAGCTCCAGAAGTCCGGGGCGCTCACGTGCAGCGAGACGCGGGGGTCGCGTGCGGCGTTGCGGGTCTTGGCGCGGTCCGCGGTCACGGACACGCGCGCCGTCCGCGTCTCCTCGTCCCACGCGTAGAGCACGTTGGACAGCTGGGGGCGGCCCGCGCGCCGCAGGGTCGTGAGGACCCCCTTGTTGCCGTCCGCCACCAGGGCGAGCAGGGCGCGCTGGTCATCCGTCTCGGTCGTTCCCGACGTCGTCATGCCGGGACAACCTGCCAGGTCAGGCCGTTGTTCCCCCGGGCACGGTGGCGTCCTGCCCCGACCGGGCGAGCGACTCCGCGACGAAACCGTCGGCGGTCAGCTCGGCGACGGCGTCGCGCAGCCAGGCGACGGCGACGGGGTCGCGGTCGCGACCGGTGGCGACCGCCTGCCGGATCTCGGTGAACCGCGGCTCGACGACGCGCAGCCCGGGGTGCTCGGCGACGTACCGGGTCAGGGGCTGCCGGATGCCGGCCGCCACCTCCAGGCCGTGCTCCTCGAACGCGACCGTGCCGTCGGCGCCGCGCACCACCTCGGCCTGGGTCAGGGTGCGGCTGAGGTACAGGTCGTACGCAGAACCCTGCTTCACCCCGACGCGCACGCCCGGCCGGTCGACGTCGTCGGCCGTGCGGACGGGCGACCCCTCCGGCACGGCGAACACGCCCTCGATGAGCACGTACGGCGCGGTGAACGCGACCTGCGCGGCGCGCTCCGGCTCGACGGCGAGGAAGCCGACGTCCGCGCGCCCGTCGGCGACGGCCGCGAACGACAGCCGCGCGGCGTCCACGCACTCCAGGTGCGTGGCGACGCCGAGCCTCGCCGCCAGCTCCCTGGCGAGGTCCACGGTGACGCCCGACGGCGCCTCCGGCGTCCCCTGCGCGAGCACGGGGTTGCCGAGGTTGATCACCGCGCACAGCACCCCCGTAGAGGCGAGCGCGTCGACGACGTCGACGTGAGCCTGCCCGGCGCCGCCCATGTCAGCGGGCGTGGATGAGGTCGTGCACCGGGATGATCTCGTCACGCCGCGGGCCGACGCCCACCGCGGAGATGCGGCAGCCGGACAGCTCCTCCAGGCGCGCCAGGTACGCCTGCGCGTTGGCCGGCAGGTCCTCGATGGTGCGGGCTCCGGAGATGTCCTCCCACCAGCCCGGCATCTCCTCGTAGATCGGCTTCGCGTGGTGGAACGCCGACTGGTCGTCGGGCATCTCGTCGTAGCGGGTGCCGTCCACGTCGTAGGCCACGCAGACCGGCACCTTCTCCAGGCCCGTGAGCACGTCCAGCTTGGTCACCACGAGGTCGGTGAGGCCGTTGATGCGCGACGCGTAGCGCGCGATGACGGAGTCGTACCAGCCGCAGCGGCGCGCGCGTCCGGTCGTGACGCCGTACTCACCGCCGGTCTTGAGCAGGTACTCGCCCATCTCGTCGAACAGCTCGGTGGGGAACGGGCCCTCGCCGACGCGCGTCGTGTACGCCTTGATGACGCCGATGACGGAGTCCACGCGGGTGGGCCCGATGCCCGAGCCCGTCACCGCGCCGCCGGCCGTGGCGCTCGACGACGTGACGAACGGGTAGGTGCCGTGGTCGATGTCGAGCATGGTGGCCTGGCCTGCCTCGAACAGCACGTTCTTGCCCTCGTCGAGCGCCTGGTTGAGCACCAGCGGCGTGTTCGCGACCATCGGGCGCAGACGCTCGGCGTGCGCGAGCAGCTCGTCGACCGTCTCGTCGATCTCGACGGCGCGGCGGTTGTAGACCTTCACCAGCAGGTGGTTCTTCTGGTCGAGGGAGCCCTCGACCTTCTCCCGCAGGATCTTGGGGTCGAACAGGTCGGCGATGCGGATGCCGACGCGGTTGATCTTGTCGGCGTACGCCGGCCCGATGCCGCGGCCCGTGGTGCCGATGCGGCGCTTGCCGAGGAAGCGCTCGGTGACCTTGTCGAGCGTCCGGTGGTAGCCCGCGATGACGTGCGCCTGGCTCGAGACCAGCAGGCGGGAGACGTCCACGCCCCGCGCGATCAGGTCGTCGAGCTCCTCGAACAGCACGTCGATGTCGACGACCACGCCGTTGCCGATCACGGGGACGACGCCGGGCGACAGGATGCCGGAGGGCAGCAGGTGCAGCGCGTACTTCTCGTCGCCGATGACGACGGTGTGACCCGCGTTGTTGCCGCCGTTGAACTTCACGACGTAGTCGACCCGGGACCCGAGCAGGTCCGTGGCCTTTCCCTTGCCCTCATCGCCCCACTGGGCACCGACGAGCACCACGGCTGGCATGAAATCTCCTCGCGTCGACGAGGCCCGGCGTGTTCACCCACGTCACCTGAGGAGGCGGGCCTCCTGGTCCGGGCCGCGCCCGAGTTTACCCGCCCGTGACCTGCCAGTCGGTCCGGCGCGCTCAGCCCGCGGGGTGATGCGTCGCGGGGGTCGACGGCGCGGGAGCCGACTCGCAGCGGTGGTCGCGGTCGATGCGGAACAGGTCGAGGGCCCCGCACACCTCCAGCACGAACAGGTCGCGCTCGTCCGCGCCCCGCAGCACCGTCGCGCCGCCGCGCTTGCGCCCGGCGTCGGCGAGGGAGATGAGGAAGGCGGCCCCGGTCGAGTCCATGAACGTGACGCGGCACATGTCGATCACCAGCAGCTGCCGCCGCAGCCCGACCACCCGGGTGGCGATCTCCGGGAACTGGTCGCGCTCCGCGAGGTCGAGGTCACCGGCGATCACGAGCGTCGTCGTCGTCGAAGACGTCGCGATCTCGATCATGGAGCGAGCGTACCCGCGACCGGCCGCGCGCGACGCTCGAGGCGTCGATCCGGGACGCGGGCACGGAGTCGGGCCAGAATGGGCCCATGACCTCCCCCGTGGACGACCTGCTCGCCGGCCCGCCCCCGACCCGCCTGCCCGACGACCACCCCCAGGTGCGCGACGGCCTCGACCTCGGCGAGGACCCGGCGCACCTCGCCGCCGACCACCCCGCCTCGTCCCTGGCCTGGGCGGTGCTCGCGGAGCTCACGCTGGACGGCGGGCACGGCTCCGAGCCCACCGCCGCCCGGTCGGTGACGGCGTACGCGTACGCGCGCACCGGCTACCACCGCGGCCTCGACGCCCTGCGTCGCGCGGGCTGGCGCGGCCAGGGCCCGATCCCCGCCGACCACGAGCCCAACCAGGGGTTCCTGCGCGCGCTCGCCGCGCTGTCCGAGGCGGCCGCGCAGATCGGCGAGGCCGACGAGGCGGAGCGCTGCGCGCAGTTCCTGCGCGACTCCGGCACCTCGCCGGAGGAGGTCCGCGCGCTGCGCGACTGAGGCGAGCGAGCCTCCGGGACCGCGATCGGTCAGCCGGGGGCGACGGCGTTCGCGTGCAGCTTGGCCCACACGAGCTTGCCGGAGCCGGCGGGCCGCCAGCCCCAGTCGGCGAGCCGCTCGACGATCTGCATCCCGAACCCGCCGACGCGGTTGGGATGGCCGTCGGTGGTGACGGGCGGGGCGGGGTTGGAGTCCTCCACCTCGATCCGCAGCCCGTCGCCGGTGTCGAAGAGCCGCAGCGCGATGTTGCCCCAGCCGTGCAGCACGCCGTTGGCGACCAGCTCGGAGACGACCAGCTCGGCCGACGCGGACTCGGGCAGGCCCCAGGCCTGGCAGGTGCGCAGCACGGCGTGCCTGGCCCGGCCGATGGACGCGGGCTCGCTGGGCAGCAGCCACCGTCGCGACCGCGGGCTGAGCGGCTGGACCTGCGCGTCCGCGACCGGGTCGGGCACGCGCACGACGACGAGCGCGACGTCGTCCTCGGGGGCGTCGGCGAGCCGGGACAGCAGCTCCTCCCCCACCCCGGCGGCGTCGCGCGCGGTGATGCGGCCCGACGTCTCGACGAGGGCGTCGAGACCGACCTTGAGCGACCGGTCGCGGCGCTCGATGAGGCCGTCGGTGTAGAAGAGCAGCACGTCGCCGCGGCGCAGCTCGGCCTGCCCGGTGGTGCGCGGCTTCGACCCGAAGCCCACCAGGGAGCCGGCGCCGCCCGCGAGCTGGGTGACCTTGCCGTCACGCAGCAGCAGCGGCGGCAGGTGGCCGGCGCGCGTGTACTGCACGGTCCAGGCGTCGCCGTCCTGCTGGTGCTTGAGGGTGGCGTAGACCATCGACGCGGACCGCGGGATGCGCATCCCCGTGACGAGCTGGTCCACCCGGTCCACGACGATCCCCGGCGTGGCGAGCTCGAACGCGTACGACCGCACCACGGACCGCAGCTGGCCCATCGCGGCGGCGGCCTCGACGTCGTGCCCGACGACGTCGCCGACCACGAGCCCGACGGTGCCCTCGTTGATCTGCAGCACGTCGTACCAGTCGCCGCCCACCTGGGCGTGCTCGGCGTTCGGCGCGTAGTAGGTCCACACGTCGAGCCCGGAGACGTCGGCCTGCTCGGGCAGCATCGCGCGCTGCAGCGCCTCGGCGAGCCGGTGCTCGCGCGCGTACAGGCGCGCGTTGTCGATGGCGGTGCCGGCCCGTCGGGCCACCACCTCGATCACGGTGTGCACGTGCTGCGGCTCGCCCGGACCGGGCCGGACCTCCTCGGTGACGGTGCCGTCGGGCGCCACCCCTACGCCGTGCCACGTGGCGAGCAGGCCCAGCACGCGGCGGCGCCCCGCCACCGCGTGCACGACGACGGCGCGCGGCAGCGCCCCGGTCTCCTCCACCACGCGCCGCAGCAGGTCGCGGCGCAGCCACCCGGACGCGGAGTGCGCCGGGAAGCCCGCCCCCAGGCGGAGCATCACGGGCCCCTCGACGACCCCCTCGAGCAGGTCCTGCACCTCGTCCCGGACCGGCACGCGGGCGCCGTCGCCCTCGGCGGGCTGGTCCGACGGCTCCCCGGAGACGTCGTCGGGCAGCTCGGGCACGTACCGCGCGTGCCGGCGCCCGCGGCCGCTCGGCGGCGACGCGACGTCGACGCCGTCGGCGAAGACGAGCCCGTCGTCGTTGACGTAGAACCCGGCCCAGGGCACGAGCGCGCGCAGCAGGTCGGCGATGTCGCGCAGCGCGTACGGGTACTCGAGGTCGCCCAGCAGCTCCGTGGTCTGGGCGATGAGGTCGAGGTCCGCGCGCTCGCGGCGCTCCACCTCGAGGGAGGCGAGCTGGTTGGCCTGCCGCTCGACGTGCGTCGACACGTCCGTGGCGGTGCCGAACCAGCGCTGCGCCGGCCCCTGCTCCCCCGGCACCGGCGACATCGTGACCTGCCACCAGGTGGCGCGGCCGTCCACGAGCCGCCCGCTCACCATGCGCGTGGTGGGCCGCCCGGCACGGAGGTCGCCCTGGCTGCGCTCGCGCTCCGCGTCGTCGTCCACGAGCTCCAGGAGCGGGTGCTTGCCCAGGACGGCGAGGTCGTTGACGCCGATCCCGGACTCGCGCGCGAACGCGTCGTTGATCCACAGGACGGGCATCCCGTCCTCCCAGGCACCGGTGACGAACGCGGGGATGACCGCGGCCGCGACGGCCGTGTCGAGAAAACCGTCCGGGAGGGGCGGCACAGGACCGGATGATTCGGTCATAATGCCTCCACTGCCGAGATTCCCCGCCCTGGTTGGTGTTCTTGCTGGTCATTCAACCGTAGATTGGTGTCCGCCGAGACTCGAGGTGAACGCCCCGCGCGTGGAAGGAGCACCGTGCACGACGGATCGAACGCGACCCCCCGTGATCTGCGGCGTGCGGACGTGAAGGAGGCAGACGCGGTGCCTGAGCTGGGAGACCCCGCGAGCGTGCACGTCATCGTCGGCGCGTCCCGCGCCCGTGTCGTGCTGTCCGGCGAGATCGACGCCGACATCGGAGCCGAGCTGGGCGAGGCCATCTCCGACGCCGAGGGCTCGGGCCTCCCCGTCGAGATCGACGCCCATCACGTCACCTTCATGGATTCCTCGGGTGTGGCGTTCCTCGCACGCCTCGCGTCGCGCAGCCCGCACCGCGTCCGGGTGCTCCGCGCCCCGCCCACCGTCCGGTTCCTCCTCGAGGTCACGCGCATCGGCGAGCTGCTGGAGATCGTCGACGTCGACCCCGGCTTCGACCTCGAGACCCCAGCGCCGAGGTAGTTCGAAACTCGCCGAGGTAGTTCGAAGGGGCGGCCCGCACCACGTGCGGGCCGCCCCTTCGAACTACCTCGGCGAGTTTCGAACTACCTCGGCGAGAGGGAGATGGTCACATCTTGTGGCCGGCGGAGCGCAGCTGCTGCGCGGCCTCGACGATGCGGGCGGCCATGCCGGCCTCGGCCTGCTTGCCCCAGGCGCGCGGGTCGTAGGCCTTCTTGTTGCCGACCTCGCCGTCGATCTTCAGGACGCCGTCGTAGTTCTTGAACATGTGCTCGACGACCGGGCGCGTGAACGCGTACTGCGTGTCCGTGTCGATGTTCATCTTGATGACGCCGTTGTCGACCGCCTCGGCGATCTCCTCGGCGGTGGAGCCCGAACCGCCGTGGAACACGAGGTCGAACGGGTTCTCCTTGCCGATCTCGTCGCCGACGGCCTTCTGGATGTCCGCGAGGATCGACGGGCGCAGCTTGACGGCGCCCGGCTTGTACACGCCGTGCACGTTGCCGAAGGTGAGAGCCGTCAGGTAGCGGCCCTTCTCGCCGGCGCCCAGCGCCTTGATCGTGGCCAGGCCGTCCTCGGCCGTGGTGTAGAGCTTGTCGTTGATCGCGGCCTCGTGGCCGTCCTCCTCGCCACCGACGACGCCGACCTCGATCTCGAGGATGGTGCGCGCGGCCTGCGAGAGCTCGAGGAGCTCCGCGGCGATCACGAGGTTCTCGTCCAGCGGGATGTCCGAGCCGTCGAACATGTGCGACTGGAAGGTCGGGTTCTTGCCGGCCTTGACCTGCTCCGCCTCGAGGGCGAGCAGCGGGCGCACCCAGGAGTCGAGGTTCTTCTTGACGCAGTGGTCGGTGTGGATCGCGATGTTCACCGAGTAGTTCTTCGCGACCTCGGTCGCGTAGGCCGCGAGGGCCAGCGAGCCGACGACACGGTCCTTGATCGTCGAGCCCGACGCGTACTCGCCACCGCCCACGGAGACCTGGATGATGCCGTCCGACTCGGCCTCGGCGAAGCCCTGGAGCGCGGCGGTGACGGTCTGCGACGACGTGATGTTGACGGCGGGGTAGGCGAACTTGCCGGCCTTCGCCCGGTCGATCATCTCGGCGTAGACCTCGGGGGTTGCGATAGGCATCTGCGGTACTCCAATGACGGGGCGTACGAAGGATGCAGCGGGATGCTTCGTCGCGACGGGCGCCGACCCGCATGCAACCGGATTTTCTCACGTCCGGGTCATCGGAGTCACATGCCGTCGGCTCCGTGAGACGGCGGCGGCGTCGCCGGGTCGGTCAGGGCGCCGGCGGGGAGAGCCAGCGCGCCGCCCAGGCGTGCATCGCGATCGCCCCCGCGGCGCCCGCGTTGAGCGACCGCGTGGACCCGTGCTGCGCGATGTGCACGACGTCGTCGCAGATCTCCTGCGCCTCCGGCGTCAGGCCGGTGGACTCCTGGCCGAACAGCAGCACGCAGCGGGCCGGCAGCTCGTAGCCCTCCAGCGGCACCGACCCGGGCACGTTGTCGATCCCGATCACCGGCAGGCCGGCGCCCCCGTCCGGCGACGCGGCCCACGCGGCGAGCGCCGCCGCGTCCGGGCGGTGGTGGACGTGCAGGTAGCGGTCGGTCACCATCGCGCCGCGGCGGTTCCAGCGGCGGCGTCCCACGACGTGCACCCCGGCCGCGTTGAACGCGTTGGCGGTGCGCACCACGGAGCCGATGTTGAGGTCGTGCGCCCAGTTCTCGATCGCGACGTGCAGCTGCCGGTCGAGCGGGCGTCGCGCGTCCAGGTCGGCGCGGATCGCCTCGACGGTCCAGTACCGGTACCGGTCGACGACGTTGCGGGCGTCGCCGTCCGCCAGCGCCTCGACGTCGTACCGGGGGTCGAGGTCCCCGTCAGGAGTCCGCGGCCAGGCGTCGACACCTCCTGGCCACGACCCGACGCCGACCTCGCGTGGCGGCACCTTCCGGGTCATCGCTCCGCCAGCCACTGGTCGTAGGTGATCGTGCCCACCGCGGCGGCGGGCACGAGGTTGCGCCCGGCGCGGAAGAACTCCCCGAGCGGGCCGGGCTGCGGCACGGCCACCGGCAGCCGGCGGGAGCCGTGCGCCCGCCGCCAGGCGCCCGCCATCGCCCGCGCGTCGAGCACCTGCGGACCACCGACGGTCGCCGTCGGCGCGCCGGACGGGCCCGTGGTGGGCGCGACCCCGAGCGGTTCGGCGCCCTCGGCGGCGTCCACGAGCGCACGGGCGACGTCGCGCAGGTCGATCGTCTGGAAGCGGCAGCCGCGCGGGTACGGCAGCAGCCCGAGCCGCGACCACGCCCCGAGCCGGCTGTCGCTGCCGAAGAACAGGTCGAGGAAGCCGTGGAACTGGGTGGCCCGCACGACCGTCGCCGGTACGGGCCCGGCCGCGTAGACGCGCTCCTGCTCGGCGTGCGCCCGGTAGTACCCGTACCCGCTGCGGTCGACCGCCGCGATCGAGAGCACGACGGCGCGCCCCACACCCGCGCGACCGGCCGCTGCCGCGACCCGCAGCGCACCGGCGGTGAAGACGGCCTGCGCGGCGGGCGTCGTCCCGTTGCTGGTGTCGACCACGGCGTCCGCGCCGTCGAAGGCCGCGGCGAGCGGGCCCGCGACCCGCGCCTCGTCGTCGTCGAGCAGGTCCGCCGCACGGTGCGTCGCGCCGGGCTCCAGGTCCGCGGGACGACGGCGCGAGACCACCCGCACCTCGTGGCCGCGCGCCGTCGCCTCCCGCACCACGGCGCGCCCCGCCTGACCGGTGCCGCCCACCACCGCGATCGTCGTCATGCGCCCATCCTGGCGCACGCGCGGGGACGCCCCGCCCACTAGGGTGAGCGGCGTGAGCGAACGACGGATCGAGTGCTGGCTGACCGACATGGACGGCGTCCTCGTGCACGAGGGCCAGGCCATCCCCGGGGCGCCGGAGTTCATCCGCGCCCTGCGCGACGCGGAGCGCCCGTTCCTCGTCCTGACGAACAACTCGATCTTCACGCCGCGCGACCTGCGCGCCCGCCTCGCGACGTCGGGGATCGACGTGCCGGAGGAGGCGATCTGGACGTCCGCGCTGGCGACCGGCCAGTTCCTCACCGACCAGATCCCCAACGGCTCGGCGTACGTGATCGGCGAGGCCGGCCTCACGACCGCGCTCTACGAGGCGGGCTACACGCTCACCGAGTCGAACCCGGACTACGTGGTGCTCGGCGAGACGCGCACGTACTCCTTCACCGCGATCACCAAGGCGATCCGCCTGGTGCGCGACGGCGCCCGCTTCATCGCCACCAACCCGGACACCACCGGCCCGTCCGCCGAGGGGCCCTTGCCCGCCACCGGCGCCGTCGCCGCGATGATCCAGGCCGCCACCGGCCGCTCGCCGTACTACGTGGGCAAGCCGAACCCGATGATGTTCCGCTCCGCGCTCAACCGGATCGACGCCCACTCCGAGGTGACGGCGATGATCGGCGACCGCATGGACACGGACGTCGTCGCCGGCATCGAGGCGGGCCTGGAGACGTTCCTCGTGATGACCGGCTCGACGACGGCCGCCGAGGTGGACACGTATCCGTTCCGCCCGTCGCACGTCGTCGACTCGATCGCGGACCTCATCGGCCGGGTATGACGCGGCGCGCGCGGGTTCTCGTGTGGGCCGCGGTCGCCGTCGGCGCGATGCTGGTGGTGCTCGGCGTGTACCAGGCCACCACCTGGAGCTTCACGTTCGGCTGGTTCGCCTATGCGCCGCTGTCCGACACGACGTTCCACCCCCGGATCCCGAACTACTGGGCGCCGCCCGCCCTGATCGGGATCGGCGCGCTGCTCGTCGGCCTGGGCGGCGGCTTCCTGCTCGGCCGCCGCCGCGGCTGACCGCTCAGCGCGGCACGGAGGCCGCGGCGCGGGTGACGACGCGCGCGACGTCGTCGACCACGTCCAGGTCCTGGTGGCCCTTGCGCCACCAGAGCAGCGTGTCGCCGTCGAGCCGTAGCCGGCCGCCGTGCAGGGCGTCCGCGCCCTGCCGTGCCAGGTCCGCGCCGCAACCGGCGGCGAGCCACGCGCGGGCGGTGCGCTCGCTCTCGGTCGTCACGCGGAAGGCGCGGTCGAAGTCCGGGGCGCCGACCTCGACGTCGGTTCGCATCGCGTCGGCGGCCCCGGCCGAGGAGACCTCCACGAGCCCGTGCCCACGGTCCAGCCGCGTGAGGAGCAGGTGGTACGGCCGGGAGAGGGTCGCCGGACCGGACTCGCGCGCCCCGGTGTCGGTGACCGTGCCGCCGCTGCGGTACTGCACGCCCAGCTCGAGCGACCAGACGTCGCGCCCGTCCACCCGCGTACGCAGCACCTCGCCGAACGTGTGCCCGACGTCGCTCGCGAAGGGCTTCCGCTTCGGGAACGACCGCACTCCCGTCGGCACCTCGGGGTGGCCCGTGCCGCCGTACGCCGTCCACCGGCCCGCCGCGACGAGCCTGCCGATGTCGTCACCGCGGCGCTCGACGAAGCGCCGCTGGGCCCGCACGTACCCCAGCCCGCCGACGACGGCGGCGACGGGCACGAGCACGTAGGCGACCCACGTGTCGATCACCCCGAGCCCGGCCAGCAGGGCGGCCCCGACGACGACCGCCAGGGGGACGGCCAGGACAGCGAGGCTCGGCCGCCGCGCGGCCGGGCGGCTCACGCGAGGCCCAGGTCCGCCAGGTCGTAGAGGTAGTGGTAGGGCACGCCGAGCGCCTCGATCTTCTCGCCGGCGCCGGTGGCACGGTCGACGATCGTGGCGCAGCCGAGCACCTCGGCACCCGCGGCGCGCAGTGCCTCGATGGCCGTGATGGGCGACCCGCCGGTCGTCGTCGTGTCCTCGAGGACGACGACCTTGCGGCCCGCGACCTCGGGACCCTCGATCTGGCGCTGCATGCCGTGCGCCTTGGCCGCCTTGCGGACGACGAACGCGTCCAGGTCCTGGCCGCGCGACGCCGCGGCGTGCAGCAGCGCGTCCGCGATCGGGTCCGCGCCGAGGGTGAGGCCGCCGACGGCGTCCACCTCCGCCGTGCCGAGGCCGACCTCCTCGAGGTGGTCGAGCAGCACGTGGCCCACCAGCGGGGCCGCGCGGTGGTGCAGCGTGATGCGGCGCAGGTCGACGTAGTAGTCGGCCTCCTTGCCGGACGAGAGCGTCACCTTGCCGTGCACGACGGCGAGCTCGGTGATGAGGTCGCGCAGCTGCTCGCGGGGCGTGGGGCCGAAGGCGGGGTCGGTGGTCGTCACGGGCACCAGGGTACGGGTCAGCGGTACTTCCCCACGGCCCGGACCGCGGCGCGCGGGGCGAGGCGCAGCAGCGCCGCGGCCGCCTTGTAGCGGGCGGACGGCGTCGAGAGGACGACGCCGCGCCGCACGTCCGCGAGCGCCTCGGAGACGACGGTCGGGGCGTCGAGCCAGCCGGCGTCCGGGATGGCGGACATGTCCACGCCCGCCCGGTCGTGGAACTCGGTGCGCACGAAGCCGGGGCTGAGCACCGTGGCGGTGACGCCGGTGCCCTTGAGCTCGACGGCCAGGCCCTCCGTGAACGACCGGACGTACGCCTTCGCCGCGGCGTAGCTGCCGCCGGCGGTCAAGGCAGCGATCGACCCGACGTTGAGGATGGCGCCGCGCCCGCGGCCCGTCATCTGCCCGGCGGCCGCGTGCGACAGCACGACCACCGCACGGACCATGACGTCCAGGGCGGACAGCTCGACGGCGAGGTCGCCGCGGACGAAGGACTGCGCCGTCGCGAACCCGGCGTTGTTGACCAGCAGGCCGACCGGGCGCCGGTCGTCGCCCTCCTCGTCGCCGGTGACGGCGAGCCGGGCCGCGACGCGCTCCAGGTCCTCCGGCACAGACAGGTCCGCCGGGATCACCTCCACCCGCACGCCGGCGGCCGCGCGCACCTGCGCGGCGACCTGCTCCAGGCGGTCGGCGTCGCGCGCGACGACGACCACGTCGTGTCGCGCGGTGGCGAGCTGCCAGACGAACTCCAGACCGAGGCCGGCGGTGGCGCCGGTGACGAGCGCGGTACCCATGGGGGCAGCCTAGAGGGCGCACGCCGCCGGGTTGACCCTCACGCGACGTGAGGCTCCAGGCTGGCCGCATGACCGACACCACCTTCCCCGCGTTCTCCATCAGTCCCGTACCGCTGCCCGGCGCCGGCGTGCAGCCGCCGGAGCAGTTCCGCGGCATCTACGGCATGCCGATGTTCGTCAACGTCCCGACGGACGACCTCGAGGCGTCCGCCGACTTCTGGGTGCGCGGCCTCGGCTTCTTCGAGTTCTTCGCCGCGCCGGGCACCGTGGTGCACCTGCGCCGGTGGGCGTTCCAGGACGTGCTGCTCGTCCCCGCGACGCCCGCCCCCGAGGCCGGGCCGCTGAGCGTGAGCTTCTCGTGCGTGCAGGGCGAGGTCGACGAGATCGCGGCCGCGTGCGAGCGCGTCGCCCCCGGGTCGACGACCGGCCCGCGCCTGCGGCCGTGGGGAACCCTCGACCTGGAGGTCGTGACCCCCGAGCGGACGCGCGTCGTCATGACCGCCGCCCGCCCGTGGGACCCGGGCAGCCCGGAGGCGCAGACCGTGCGCGACGAGCTGGGCTTCGGCGCCGAGGGCTGACGGAGCAGACTGGTCGCCATGACGTCCCCCCTCACGGTCGGCGCCGCGGCGCGGGCCGCGGGCGTCACGGTCCGCACGCTGCACCACTGGGACGCCGTCGGTCTGGTGCGCCCGTCCGCCCGCACGCCCGCCGGCTACCGCCTGTACACGGCGTCGGACCTGGCCCGCGCGCACCGTGTGGTCCTGTACCGCGAGCTCGGTGTGCCGCTCGACGAGATCGGCGCGCTGCTGGACTCCCCCGAGGGCGCCGACGCGTCCCTGCGCCGCCAGCGCGACCTCGTGCGCGAGCGGCTCCGGCGGCTGAAGCGGGCCGCCGAGGCCCTGGACCGGCTGGTCGAGGCGCGCGAGCGCGGCGTCCTCCTGACGCCCGAGGAGCAGGTCGCCCTGTTCGGCGACGACTGGCAGCCGGCGTGGGCGGTCGGCGCCCGCGAGCGCTGGGGCGACACCGACCAGTGGGCCCAGTTCGCCGAGCGGGCGGCCGAGCGCACCCCCGAGGAGTGGCGGGCGGTCGCCGCGGAGGCCGAGGCCGTCCTCGACGCGCTCGGGGACGCGCTCGGCCGCGGCGTCGCGCCCGGCAGCGCGGAGGCCGACGCCCTGGCCGAGCGCCACCGGGCATCGCTCGGCGCGTACTTCGACGTCACGCCCGCCATGCACGTCGTCATCGGGCGCATGTACGCCACCGACCCCGAGTTCACCGCGAACCACGACGCGCGCCGCCCGGGCCTGACGGCGTGGCTGAGCGAGGTGATCGACGCGAGCGCCCGCGCCCACGGCGTCGACCCCGACACGGCGACGTGGGAATGAGCGCCCGAGGGCGTCGGCGACCGCCGGTAGCCTGGCGCCCGTGCGCCTCGCGACCTGGAACGTCAACTCCGTCCGTGCCCGCGTCGACCGGGTGATCGCCTTCCTGGAGCGCTCGGGCACGGACGTGCTCGCCATCCAGGAGACCAAGTGCCGCGACGAGCAGTTCCCCCACGCGGCGTTCGAGGCCGCGGGCTACCAGGTGGCGCACACGGGGCACTCGGCGTGGAACGGCGTCGCCATCGCGTCGCGGGTCGGGATCGCGGACGTCGCGACGTCGTTCCCGGGCCAGCCGGGGTTCGCCAAGACCGTCGCCCCCGCGCCCACGGGCCACGCCCCGGCCGACACGCCTGCCGAGGCCCCGGACGCGACGCCCGACGAGGAGGCGGCCACCCTGCTCGACGTGTCGCCGCCGGTCGAGGCGCGGGCGCTCGGCGCCACGTGCGGCGGAGTCCGCGTGTGGTCCCTGTACGTGCCCCACGGCCGGGCGGTCGGCGACCCGCACTACGCGTACAAGCTGGCGTGGCTGGGCGCGCTGCACGACGCCGCGGCCGGCTGGCTCGCCGACGACCCCCGCACCCAGGTCGCGCTGGTCGGCGACTGGAACGTCATCCCGCTCGACACGGACGTCTACGACCCCGCGGCGTTCGAGGGCCACACCCACGTGACCCCCGCCGAGCGGGAGGCGTTCACGGCGTTCGCCGCGGCCGGGTACACCGAGGTGACGCGCGAGCACCTGCCCGCCGAGCACACCTACACGTACTGGGACTACCAGCAGCTCGCGTTCCCCCGGAACAAGGGCCTGCGCATCGACTTCGCCTACGCCTCCCCCGCCGTGCGCGAGCGCGTCAGCGGCGTCGCCATCGACCGCGACGAGCGCAAGGGCAAGGGCGCCAGCGACCACGTCCCGGTGATCCTCGACCTCGCCGACCCGGCCTGACGCGCGCGGAGCACGTCGTGACCCAGGACCCGGACCAGCACGACCCGAACCAGCCGGACCCGGCACAGGACCCGGCGGCCGACCCCGCACCCGGGGCCGCCCCGGCACCTGCGGAGCCGGTCTTCGCCGCGCCGACGCCGGCGGGCGTGCTGCCCGCGGACGGCCTCGCCGGCCTGGGCCTGCCGGGCACGACGGGCACGGGCGACGACGACGGCGAGGCCGCTCCCCGCGACAGCGCGCAGCGCGCGACCCGGGAGGGCGGCCCCGGCACGGCCCGGGCGCGCCGCCTCGCGGGTCGCGCGGCCGTGGCGGTGGTGGCGCTCGGCGTCGTCGGCGGCGCCGTCGCCATCGGGGTCACGACGGCACGCGACCGGGCGACCGCCCCCGTGCCGACGGCGGTGACCGGTGCGCGCGAGGTGAACGCGGTGCAGCTCGTGCTCGGGTCGTGCCTGCGGGACCTGCCGCCCGGCGACGTCGGCCGGGTGACCGTCGTGCCGTGCGCCGACGAGCACGGGGCGCAGGTGGTGGGGCGCACCGACTCCGCCGCCGGCGCCGTGTGGCCCGGCCACGACGCGCTCGTGCGCAAGGCGTCCGCCGACTGCGGGCCCGAGGTGCTGGGCACGGCGGGCCGCGAGGTCGAGGGGCTGACCTTCGTCGTCCTCACCCCGTCCGAGGACGGCTGGGCGGCCGGCGACCGCACGGGGTTGTGCGTCGCGGTCGCCGCCTCCCCCGGAACGGTCGACCTGCTGACCTGAGGCGGCGGCGAGATCCCCCCACGGGCGGATTCCTACAGTGACCTTGGTCACATCAGGTATCACCCGACGGCGTCCGGTTCGGCCCGGGTTGACCGGACTCGTCCAGCACGGATGCCCGCCGACCCTCCCGTGGGCGACACACCGGACCTGTTACCGGAACGTGACCTCGACGGGTCGGCGGGGTTAGCGTCCCTCGACCGCACCCAGCACGGGTGCCGGCCGACCGGGACGCAGCCGAGTGCTGCCGGCGTCCCGGTGACCACGAAACTCACGGCAGCAGCGGGAGACCCACTTCCGGCCGGCCGCCCGGGCACACCGCCCGGACGTTCCCGGCCTTGGGGTTCAGCCACCTTGGTGGCGGGCCAACGATCTCGGCCTCACCCGACAGCTCATCTCGCAGGCTGGAGGTCACGCCCCATGCCCACGTCCCTCGATGCCGCACGCCCCGGCACTGCCGCCGCGGCCACCCGCCGGCCCCGCCGGGCGCTCATCGCCCTCGCCGTCGCCGGCGCCCTCACCGGCGGTGGCCTCATCGCCGCCGCCCCCCACGCCTCCGCGGCACCGGTGACGACCGCCGTCAAGACGGCCTCGTCGCCCGCCCCGCGCACCAGCCTCACCGTGTCCAAGCACTCGATCACCGCCGGCCAGGGCACGCGCCCCGTGTACAAGGTCAAGGCCTGGCACAACGGCAAGGCCGTGTCCGGCAAGGTGCGCCTCCGGATCAGCGGCAAGAGCGTCCAGGTGAAGACGCTGCGCCACGGCAAGGCCACCTTCTCGCCGTCGTCGGCGTCCTACCGCCACGGCAAGAACGCGGCGCGCGTGGTCGTCAACCCCTCGGGCAGCGCGCTGCGCACCACGTCCACCCGCGCGGTCGGCATCAAGGCCGTGAAGCTCACCCGCGGCCAGAAGATCGTGCGCGTCGCCCAGGCGCAGGTCGGCGACCGTTACGTGTACGGCGCGAACGGGCCGAGCGCCTTCGACTGCTCCGGCCTCACCAAGTACGTCTACAAGAAGGCCACCGGCAAGACGCTGCCGCGCTCCTCGTCCGCCCAGAAGAGCCACGGCAAGGCGGTCTCCCGCAAGAACGCCCGCCCGGGCGACCTCATCTGGACGCCCGGTCACGTGGCGGTCTACGTCGGCAACGGCAAGCAGGTCGAGGCCGCGCGCCCCGGCGTCGGCGTCGTGAAGCGCCACATCTGGCAGGACAACCCGCGCTTCATCCGCATGTGACCCGGCCGAGGTAGCTCGACACTCGCCGAGGTAGCTCGAGGGCGGGCCGCATCCGATGCGGCCCGCCCTCGGACGTCGTGTCGAGCCCGGCGTCACGCCGGCCCGGGCCAGGAGTTGCCGGACGCGTCCACGCCGTCTCCCAGCTTCGCCGCGACGTCGTTGCCCGACGTCGCGTTGTCGCGCACCACCGCGGCCGCGGTCTCCAGGAAGAACCCGGCGGCCCCGTTGTCCCGTGCCGTGTTGCCCACCAGCCGGATGGCTCCGGCGTTGCCGCCGTCCGCGAAGCCGTGGTGCCCGTTGCCCCACGCCACGTTCCCCTCGACGACGTGCGCCACCGCGGGCGGGTCCTCCCCGCCGCCCAGGGTGTAGCCGCCCCCGTTGCCGTGCCAGCCCTCGATGCCCCACCGGTCGACGCCGTTGCCGAACGACTCGTTCTCCCGGAGCGTGACCGGGCTCGCGAACTCCCCCAGGTCGACGCCGTCGTCGGCGTTGTCGAAGAAGCGGTTGCCCTCCACGACGTTCCCGGCGCCCGAGCCGAACTTGACCCCGAGCCCCAACCCGGCGTCGCCGCGGGAGGAGTCGTCGTGGTTGTCGTAGAACGCGCTGTCGCGCACGACGTTGTCGACCGTCCCCGCACCACGCAGCTCGAGGCCCGATCGCGTGTTCCCGTGCACGCGGAGCCGCTGGAACACCCCGCCCACGCACGACTCGCAGAGGTAGCCGTGGCTCCGCGAGCCCCGGATCTCGAGGTCCTGGACGGTCCAGTGGTCGGCCTCCTGCACGAGGGGCCACTCGTCGGAGGGCACGCCCGCGAGGTCGAGCACCGCCCGCTCGTCGCGGTAGCCGCTGAGCGTGATCCGATCACCCGGGGCGCCGTCGGTCGTGATCGACACCGGCTCCTCGACGCGGTACGTGCCGCCCCGCACCGCGATCACCTGGCCGGGCCGGACCACCGACACCGCATGGGCCACGGTGGCGAAGGGCCGCAGCACGCTGCCGTCCGCCGTGTCGGAGCCGTCGGGCGCGACGTACAGGTCGGCGGTGGGCACGCCGGACGTCGGTCCGTCCGGCGGCGGCTCGGTGGCCGGCGCGGCGACCGGCTCGACCGGGCCGGCGGACGACGACGGCTCCGGCGCGGGCGACGACGCCACGACCGGCGCCGCCTGCTCCGGTCCCGGCAGCACCACCGTCGTGACCGCCGCCCCGCCCCCGGCCACGACCACCGCCGTCGCGGTCACCGCCGCCACCGGGCGGGCGACCAGCGCGTCCCACCCGTCGCGCAGCTGCTCCGCGAGGGCATGCCACCAGCCGGGCGGAGCCGGCGCGCCGGCGTCGAGGACCCCGCGCACGACGTCGTGCGCCGACCCCGCCGGGATCGCCACCAGGCCGATCGCGGGGACCAGCCGCTCCGGCGGCACCAGGGTCGCGGCGAGGCCGGAGCACGCCGGGCAGTCCCGCACGTGGCGGTCCAGCCGCTTGCGCCACAGGGGTGACGGCGTGCCGTCCCAGCCGGCGGCCGCGCGGTCCAACCCCGCGCACCGGGGGACCGCGTCGAGCGCGAGCCCGATGCCCCGCGCGGTGGCGAGCTGCGCCCGCATCCGCTGCACCCGCACCGCGGCGTGGCGCCGGCCGACGCCGAGCGCGCGGGCGAGGTCGCCCCGGCCGAGCCCGCCGGACAGCTCCTGCCACCACAGCCCGAGGACGCCCTGGTGCGCCGGGTCGAGCCAGCGGCCCGCCGCGACCAGGCCGCGGCGCTGGTCGGCGGCGACGACGTCCACGGTCGCCCGCACGTCGGGCGCGGGCCCCTGGTCAGCGACCCCGGCCAGCGTCGGGTCGGCGGGGACGGGGCGTCCGCGGCGGGCCCGGTGGTGCTCCTGCATCTGCCGGTAGGCGATCGTCACCAGCCACGACCGGAACCGGGCCGGGTCGCGCAGGCCGCCCAGCGACGTCACGGCCCGCAGCATGGTCTCCTGCACGACGTCGTCGACGTCGGCGGCGCAGGACCCGTCGTCGCCGAGCCCCCGGGCGACGACGCCGCGCACGAGCGGCAGGTGCGCCGCGAGGAGCTCACCCAGGGCGGCCCGGTCGCCGCCCTGGGCGCGGACCACCAGGTCGGCCGTCCCGTCCATGTCGTACCCCGCCCTCGTCGCCGGCCGGTCCGCGCCGTCGTCGGACCGCCTGCATGCTAGCGAGCGGTGCATCGATGAAAAAGTGTTGTCGCCTCCCCCGACCCACCGTCTACCTCGTGGCCCGCGACGACGCGGGCCACGGACCGGCACCGGTCCGTCAGCCTGAGGGAAGGACCGTCGGACATGACCGACACCCCCACGCACCGCCGTCGACGGCTGGCCGGCGCCGCCGCCGTCGCGACCCTGGCCGCCGGGCTCCTCGTCGGGGCCACGACCACCGCCGCCGCGGCGCCCGCCGCCGGCACCTACCAGCTCACCGTCGCCCGCAGCGGACAGTGCCTCGACGTCGTCGCCGGCTCCAAGGACAACAGCGCCCAGCTGCAGCAGTGGAGCTGC